>Ga0206811_1031_pt1 | contig 45981 bp, 48 predicted proteins | sample Alteio_BWOrgCont_53_FD_152886 | JGI IMG/M metagenome (GOLD analysis project Ga0206811, IMG submission 152886) | Enriched cells from forest soil in Barre Woods Harvard Forest LTER site, Petersham, Massachusetts, United States -... | ecosystem: Environmental > Terrestrial > Soil > Temperate forest >... | reverse complement strand
TCCGAAAGGACATCATCCCTCTTCCGGCCCCGACAGTAGAGAGGAAGGCTTTGGATCAAAAAGAGTGCGTTGCTTGGTCATGGGCTTCACTCCACACTTGCGTGGAAGTCTACATTCGAACTCAGAAACCAAAGTAAATATGTTCAATATTGCTCATCCATAAACACGCCGTAGGCGTTGACCATGATGTTGTCCTCAAATCAGCCTGCCTCGCGTTTCATTAGACGATCGGTTCAAACTCGGTTAAGGACTGTCCGAGTCTGCGAAAATAGCGATTCCCGAGAATTTGATAGACAGCATCTAGAGTGCCAGGGCTCTCCGGGCTGCATGCGTTTTACGTATGATCTCTTTTTTGCTTGCTTCAACAAAGTCAAGGAAAGACTGGAGTACCGTCGATGTGGAGGCTTTCGGCCAGGCGATAAGGAGATCTGCACGCACATGGTCCGGTTGGATGCGCAGGAGTCGAACCCCATCAAAGCGTAGGTTCATCGCACATGCCGGTACGATGGACACACCCTGTTCAGCTGCAACCAGAGATAGCGTGGTCTGCATCATGTCCGGTTCATCGTCTATGTTGGGCGAAAATCCACGCTCGTTGCAGAGTCCTATGATGCTGTCGAAGAGTTCGGGAAATCCTTCACGATGGAAAAGTACAAAGCGCTCTCGTGCAAGCTCCTCGAGTTTAATTCGCTTTTGTTCAGTGAAACGAGAGGCGGGAACCGCAGCGAGTAGCGGTTCGCTATAGAGCGACCGCGAATGGAAGTGTTCAGCCAAGTCCTTTGAAAGTGGTCTTGTGAATCCAACATCGATGCTTCCTTGCGCAAATGCTCTCGCTTGTTGAAGCGGTGTAACCTCTCTCAGGACCAACTTCACGCCGGGAAATTTTGCCTTATATCTTCGGATCAGGTCGGGAAGAAATGAATACGTCGCCGCACCTGAAAATCCAATTAAGAGTTGGCCGACTTCGCCACGTGCAGCACGCTGCGCCGCCTCAACTGCGTGCTGCGATTGTGCCAATGTGCGAACAGTCTCCGCATAGAAGACTTCACCTTGAGGAGTGAGTTGCGTGCTGCGGCCCGACCGGGTAAACAACTTCGTGCCAATTTCACTTTCCAGATTGGTAAGCGTCTGACTGATGGCAGACTGCGCCACATGGAGTCGTCTCGACGCTTCGCGAAGGCTCTTCCATTCCACAACAGCTACAAAATAGCGAAGATGACGCAGCTCCATGATTGATCTGATTAAACGAACGTAATGATCGCATTTTACTACGAATCATATCAAGGGCTAGGACTATCTACTTTTATAGCGATGAGATCCAGATCGTGTTCGAAACGTTGTACAGAAAGCATTGGATCTACCACGAGACTTGGTTGAATGAGCTCACCCTGAAGCGCGCAGGGAACGGCACCAGAGAATACGAGTATTGCCCAAATCTGAGCTTATCTGGCATTCGCAAATGCAGGCGAAAGGAACTATGAAATGACTCCACGTACTTTTCTAATTACAGGTGCGAGCAAGGGGATTGGCCTTGCACTCTCAGAATATTTGTCCGCGCAAGGTCACAACGTGGTGGGAATCGCCCGCCAAGTGAAGAATGTAAAATTTCCCGGAAAACTAGTCTCGCTCGATCTGGGCGATGATATAGAAACGAAATCAAAGATCGCCGATCTCGTGCAGGAATATCCTTTTGATGGTGTGGTCAACAATGTAGCCCTAGTGCATCCTGAACCCGTTGGAAACATCGCACTTTCCCGGCTCGATGAAGTGATGCGGGTTAATCTTCATCCAACATTACAAATAGTTCAGGCAATCCTCCCTAACATGCTCGCAAAGGGCTGGGGCAGGGTAGTGAACATAGCCAGTCTGACCGTGCTTGGAGCGGTCCAACGCACGTCGTATGCCGCATCCAAATCCGCCCTTATAAGCTTTGCACGGACATGGGCCCTCGAATTGGCGAAGACTGGTATCACCGTAAATGTGGTGGCTCCGGGCCCAACGGAAACTGAATTATTTCGTCAGCACAATCCTCATGGCAGCGAAGGTGATCGGCGATACTTGTCTCTCGTTCCGATGGGCCGCTTCGGGAAGCCTGATGAGGTCGCAGCAGCGATCGCATTTCTTCTTTCCGAAGACGCGGGCTTTATCACGGGTCAAACGCTGTTCGTCGATGGTGGAGCCTCCATTGGAAGAGTAACGATCTAGTTTTCAGCTTCTCAATCTCGGGAAGGAACGGTGTTCCATCAGGTTCAACGATATTGATGCGATGGACGGTGAGTTGATCGGAAAGCAATTTACCGAAAACGTGACTTTCCGGGACGTATCGTGGAAGATCTCGCGGAGCAGGCGATTCTTCAACTGCAGGCGCAGAAACTAGTAAAGACATCTGGATCCTTCTCGCAGGCCACACGGCGTCAGTTCATCATGACGTTGGGCGCCATTGCCACACCCCTCGTCGTATCTTTACCGATTGCGGAGCAGAGAGCATACGCCAAACAGGCGCAATATCGGACCCTTCACACCCTACACACCCTTCTTAACCCACCGCCGAGTAATGTACGGGGCCATTGAAGCATTTCGTAACCGTCGCCCGTGGAACCAATTTTCTCGATCGGAGTCTTGCCGGGAAGGGCCAGGGCACTCCTGCTGCACATCAGGAACTCGTGCGCGAACGTTCCGTATGGGCGACGATACACCAACATTCGAATCGTACCCGTCATTGGTGAAGTTCCAAAGGTTCGCTTCAACGATAGTACTTCCAAGAAAGCGGAGGCTTTCCGTAAGCTCTTTGAGCACACGACGGCAGCTCAAATCCCTACATGCTAACTCTAAGCAACTTCTTTCGGCGCTTGTTCACTCGTGGAACTGGTACGACGATCTGACTTTCGTTTCAGGAAGGCACCCAGTCGTGCCTTGAGTTTAGAGAAAGCCGAGGTGGTATCTTCACTTCCCATAAGCTGCTTCTTTAGGTTCAAGATTTCGTCCTTCAACGCCGGATATTCCGGATCTTGCCCCGCGTATCCAAGTGCCATCGCCCGACTAAGCTCGAACTCTGCTGTTTCCACAACCTTCTGCGCTGCATTCTTATCCTTTTGGACCGACGTCTGGGCTTGATTGATAGCCTCCTGCGCAACCAGTAACGGTAAAGGCGTAACCTGATCAACTGTCACCAGAGTATTGAGTGCCGCAAGCAACGCGATGCTGGCGGCCTCACTGTCCTTATCAAGCAGGCGCGCTGCTTTCTGCAAAGCAGTCGGATATATGCCCAACGGCAAGTTGTAGGTGCGGACGCGGACTTCGCTCCTCAGAGCACCGAGCAGCGCACGGGAAGTCGGTAAATCGTCCACCAAGATTGCCCTGTCCGCGGCATCTGCGAGTTTCGCGATGTCATCAATTTCCCGCGGTGCAGTATCGATGATCAGGGCTTCGACGCTCACCGGAATAAGCGCGAGCTCCGGATTGCGAGCCAGCACAATGTTGACTTTTCCTATTGTTTCCTCGATGCCCTTCAGGGCATCGGCCGTTTTGCCCGCCGCGATCGAGTCGATAGCCTGCACAGTTTGTTCGATGGCCGCGATAGCGTCCGTATCCAACGTTTTCAGTGCTTGCTGTTCAGCTTCGTTCCGCCATTTCTCAAGATCGGGGCGGGCTTGTTGTTCAGCACGATTCCGTTGCATTTCGAGAGTGGACTTCGCCTGCGTGTCTGTCATGGCACTCCTAGCTGTTAGGCGGTCTCCAACACAGCCGACCCAACTGATTGCGCTCTGTCGTCGCGGCTTTGGTTGATCTCTCGCGGCAATCCAGCCGATGGAAGCCGGCTGCGACAGAGTCTGCATGTAGAAAATGGTAATGTCCGAACCAGAGAAAAACAATTGATCGTCAGCGGGAGGTGAACGTCGGAGATGAGACGTAATACCATATGCGCGCTGCGTGCGAGAAGCTACTAAGACTTTGGTTGTAGGCAGGAGGTGATCGGCCTTGGTCGATTCGATCCACGAGCAAGATTGCCCCCGTAGCGATCGCCGCCGCAATGATGTTAGTGAAATGATTCGGCGTGGTTGAGTTTCTCTGCCATACTCTCATCCCGTTGCACTGTGTGTGTTTTCGCAATGGATCGTCACCTTGGTGTCCCCCCCGAATACGGACATAACGCACGAGTTGATCAATGACTTATAGCAGGGCACCTCGCAGTATGGAAGTACGCGCAAACGAAAGAGGTTCTCGCCGCCCTAGGCCGACATCTATCCGGAATAACTTCCAAACATCAAACTCTCTGATGAACACTAGCTGCTGCCCTCTTCCAAAGACTCAGCCGACGGGAGATTACGACCAGTCTCACGATGAGAGCAATCGAGCCTCCCAATGCGGTGCATAAGGCTCGGCGCTGCGCAATCACAGGTCCCGGCATATTTGCGAGTGAGAGCAGGAAGACGGTGTATCCGGTAATAAAAGCCGAAAAGAGGGCGTAGTTCACATCGAGGGTGCCATAGGATAACCATGCGAACAGCAAGGTGAAAGATGCAAGCACAACAGGTGAGGGGTTCAGATGCGCGATGCAGAAACTTACCAAGATAGCCCCGGCGAGCGTGCCTAACACACGAGCCACGGCACGATTCACTGTGTCGGTGACTCCAGGCTTTAGTACCAACAATGCGGTCATCGGGATCCAATATCCGCTGGGGAATTGCAACTGCCGGTAGATTTGCGTCGTAACGCTCAGAGTGATCGCCAGCATCAGCGAATAGGGCAACGCGGAGTTTAGGATTTTGCGTTGTTTCACCGATTGCGCCGTCTCCAGCACAGCCGCCTGCAAGGCGACCTCTTCTTCGCGAATATATCGGGCTAGAGAAGCCAGATGGGCACCCAACTCTCCGTAGGCGCGAAACAGAATGGCGGAAGAGAGAATCTGAAGGGCTCCTCCTGCAAAGATAAGCAGGGCACGCTCTCCCGCAGCTTCAACGGAAGCGGGAAATGCTGAGGCTACAAGAAAAGTAATGACGCATTGCTGCCCGACCCAGCTATATCCAGCCTCCCTCCTCGTGAGCATTCCGTATCCAAATCCCCACAGTGCGGCCATCGCAACGAGGAAGAAGTTTGTATGGCCGATGACCACGCCGAGAAAAGCCGCGAACGCCATTCCAAGTGTGACAAACAGCATGGGAAGCAGGCGAGATTCGTCGATGCTCTGCTTAGCGCCGAATCCTACCGTCATGGCGCCGCTGGCTGCGATCATTCCAGCAGCAGGATGATGGAGCCATAACCCTGTACCAAGACAACCGGCGATGGGAAGGATGAGGATGAGGTCTGATCGGAATGTTTGATTTCTCCAATTGAAGACGTAACTGTTGGTGAAGTACTCGGCTGGAATCCCGTGCGGCTGCCCCGATGTAGGAGAAGAAGGCATATGCCATCTTAGAATGAGGTTCGCGATCAGTGGTGAGCACGAGTCAATCTAACCGTAAGGATCACATTGAATCCTGGCTGTGATATTCGGCGTCAAAGAAGGGGGGCTCAACGCTGGATAGCGATCGATCAAGAATGAGCCTAACACCCGCGAATCAGAAATCACGGTTGTCGAAGGCATTGATGTCCGATAGTCTTATTTCCCCCTGTAGCGACAAACCGAGAGTGGCGGTGGTTGAATGCGTGATCTCCTAACACGGGCCGTTTCGCTTTCTTCTCTCGAAAAGTGCGTTGCGGCTGTTATCGGAATCGTCTTTATTTCACGCCACCTTTCGCGTGCTCGAACAAGCATTGTCTCGGCGGTTTGGCCGCGCCGATGCCCTTTGAGGATCGCCTGGGCCGCCTCAGCTTTGCCTTCGACCAGGCGTAAACCGGATGTGTGACACCGGCGAACAGGATCAACCATCCAAAAAAGACAGTGGCTGCAATGCCGGCAAAGAACGGCGCAGCAATGGCCATCAGTTCCGCCAGAAGAAGCAGAACCCTTACAAAAATGGACCGCCCCGCGGAGCGTGGATAGATAACGAGCGTATTAATTAGTTCCTCCCTTGCGCCTTCTTGATGGCGATACGCAGATTTCCGAAGTCCGCCGTTAACTCGACGGCAGGATCGGCGTATATAGCAGCTACACGGACCGAGGCGGGAATTTATCGAGCATCTTGTCTACGGCTTTTTGTAGCTTCTCCGTATTTTTCTCCGGCTTGTCGGAAAGTTGGTCATGCGCCAGACCACGCCACATAAGACGTTCTGAGCCAGCTTCATAGATATCCACGACCAGGGTTCGCGGGAGAGGGCGGAGCAGCCAATCTATACGTAGGTTCTTCTCGCGTATACGGAAATGGTCGTATGGCCACATGCTGACCATGTCCGAGTGAAGGTTGAGACTCTTTGCTTAACCTTTCTTCCTCCTCACGAAGAATTGTTTTTCCCGATGTGCGAGCGCTAGCATCCTCAAAGTTGAAATTGCTCATGAAGAGTCTGAAAGAGCAAAGAAGAATCAACCTGGAGAAGCGCGGTGATCCGCATCCTGTGGCGAGCGTTCGATTGCATCTTCGGCTGTCGGCATCGCAACCTGAGCCGGCCCTTCACCTGCTACGGCCGCACCTATGAAGTGTGTGTGGATTGTGGGAAGCAGTTGCTGTACTCCCTCGAAACGATGTCCGTCTGTAAAGAGAAGCCGAAGGACGAGTGCACAGGCGCGCGTCTCAGCCATCGGACCGAGGGCAATGTACTGCAAGAGCAATCATTGAAAGAGATCACGTTGCATCGTGTTTCATAAACCTCGTACGTTGCCCAGGGCCATCATCGATTGCCCATGCTGTAGACGGTGCCAGGAAAAAATCGTGAAGGAGATAACAAATGGCGAACATAGCCCTCGCTACCCGCCGCGGAACAAATCGCGAAGTAGATGACAAAGCCGCAACATGCCTGCACGGGTCGCGGACTGCCAAGGGAACGACGGAAATTACCGCGGCGGTTGAGACGCGAATAGAGTCATCCTCCCTGGGTGCCTTCGATACTCTCTTGAGCGGATTCCGGCATCATCTCTATCTTTCGTGCGGCGCCACTACCGCACTACTAGGGGCAGGAACTGAAGCGATTACGCAACCACGCAGTGCGGACGTCGCGGATGTCGTGGAATCGAGCTCGCCCAGGAACGGTGCCCCATCGGCATCAACAGCAGTGCTCGAGAACACCATGGAGCAGCAGCAAGCTGTAACGGAAACTCTATTCCAGCCCTTCCAACTTGGTCGCTACAAACTTCCGCACCGCATGCTCATGGCACCGCTCACCCGATCGCGCGCTCGCCAACCCGGGAATGTGCCTTCTCCAATGAATGCCCTTTACTACGCACAGCGAAGCTCGGCCGCTCTCATCGTTTCGGAAGCGACCCAGATCTCTCAGCAGGGACAAGGCTATGCTTGGACACCAGGCATCCACAACCTGGATCAGGTGGAAGGCTGGCGGCTCGTCACCGAAGCGGTGCACAAGGCCGGCGGCTTGATCTTCATGCAGCTGTGGCATGTTGGACGCATCTCTCACCCTTCGCTTCAGCCTGACGGCATGCTGCCCGTGGCGCCCTCCTCCATTAAACCCAAGGGAATGGCGTTTATCGAAAATGAAAGCGGCGAGGGAGAGCTGGTCCCCTTCGTAAATCCGCGCGCGTTGGAGACGGAGGAAATTCCTTACATCGAGAAGCAATACGTGCGTGGAGCCAAGAATGCGCTGGAGGCCGGCGTCGACGGCATCGAGATTCACGCGGCAAACGGCTATCTTCTTGACCAGTTTCTCAACTCCGGCACCAACCGGCGCGCCGATGCGTATGGCGGCTCCGTCGAAAACCGCGCGAGGCTTCTCCTTGAGGTGGTGGAGGCGGTCATCCGAGTCTGGGGCGCTGATCGCGTCGGGGTACGGCTTTCTCCGCTGGGTACGTTCAACGATATATGCGACCAGGATCCGGAAAAAACCTTCGGCTGCGTTGCGAAAAAGCTCAACGAGTACGGGCTAGCCTACCTGCACCTCGTCAATCCCGCGATTGCTGAACTTGAAGAAGGAATGGAGCCTGATCCCCGTGCTATCCGGATGCTGGATCTGATGCGCAAGAAATTCCGCGGCACCTTGATCATCACAGGTGGCTTCGATCACGACACCGCAGAGAGCTGGCTTAAAGAAGGTCGAGCGGATCTGATTGCATTTGGACGCAAGTTTCTGGCCAATCCGGATCTGCCGAACAGGTTTCGCCGGTACGCTCATCTCAATGCGGATGATCCTGCCACTTACTACGGAGGGGGCGCGATAGGCTACATCGATTACCTCACCCTCGCGCAAGAGCGCGGCGAGGAGCCGAAGCCGCACGTGGATGAGAGATGGCGTTAGCGCTCGGATGAACTTCGCGTCGACAACAGCAGCGTCATAAGTCAAATAATCCGGAGTTGGAGCTCCGAGCGTGTTATGCAGCAGTCTCTTTCTGGATGGTACGCGGCTGGACCATGCAACCATCGGCAGGCTGGCCAGCCTCGGATTTTCGTGGCCGCAGCCGACGGAAGCGACGAACATCCGCTGCTTCCGAATCCTGATGCTGACTATGACGCGGTCTCGTCTCGGACGGGCAGATCGATCGTGTTCACTTCTGAGCGAAACGGATCGGCAAATCTTTTTCGTGATTGCGTCTATATAAGCCACAAGTCGTACAGCGGGCTTTCACCTGTGGTCGACAGCCTACTAGGAATCTCCACTGAAGCAGTGTTCCTCCTCACGAGGAATTGTTCCAGCAAGTTCCGCGCACTAATATGCCTCATGAAAGATCGCTTTTTTCGCTCACTTCTTCCTGCAAGCCAGACCGTGCTAGAGAAACCTGATGATATGAATGAGAACTTACTTTTGGACACTCAATTTTGTCTTTGGCCGCCGGCATCGCGACCTAAGTCGGCCTTTCATGTGTTCGCGTCGGACCCATGAGGTTTGCCTCGATTGCGAACGTCGGGTTCCTTACTCACTCGAAACCATGTCACCGCAACGCGGTGTGCCAACGCAGGATGCAGCCAACGCAAACTTACGTTATCGAATCGAGTAGGCTCCCGCCATCGCACCGGTTCGGTTGTTATCTCAGGGCTTCTGGGCACTGCCGGGCTCCCGCATCAGGAACCAGCAGCTTGCATAACGTTTCTAGCAACAGACACGTATCAGAGAGGACGAGGACCATGAAAGCAGTCGTTTACAACGGACCCCGCGACGTCAGCGTGAAAAATGTTCCTGACGCCAGAATTGAGCAGCCCAACGATGTGGTCGTCAAGATCACCACCACCAACATATGCGGTTCTGACCTGCATATGTACGAGGGCCGGACCGATTTCAAACCGGGAGGCGTTTTCGGTCACGAGAACACCGGTGAAGTCGTCGAGGTAGGGCCTGGAATCAGCCGCATCAAAAAAGGTGACCAGGTCAGCTTGCCATTCAACATCGGTTGTGGCTTCTGCAAAAACTGTGAAGCAGGTCTTACCGCGTATTGCCTCACTGTTTATCCAGGAATGGCCGGGGCTGCTTATGGCTTTGCCGGCATGGGGCCTTTTCCGGGCGGACAGGCCGAATACCTCCGCGTCCCCTACGGCGACTTCAACTGCTTGCGGCTACCTGAGGACGCCCGGGAAAAGCAGGACGATTATGCATTTCTGTCCGATATATTTCCCACCGGTTGGCACTGCACTCGCCTTGCAGGTCTCCAACCCGGCGAGTCCATTGTGATTTATGGCGCTGGCCCGGTTGGTTTGATGGCCGCCTTGTCTGCGATGATCCAGGGCGCCAGTAAGGTCATGGTCGTCGATCGCCATCCCGACAGGCTTGCCCTGGCAGAAAAGATCGGTTGCATTCCAATCGACGACTCGAAAGCTTCCCCCCTCGAGCAAGTGTTAGCGCAGACCCGCGGAAAGGGCGCCGACAGAGGTTGTGAATGCGTAGGCTATCAATGTCACGAGCCACACGGCCGCGAGATACCCAATCTCACTATGAATAATCTTGTGGGTTCCGTACGCTTCACCGGTGGAATCGGCGTCGTCGGTATTTTCCTGCCCAAAGACCCTGGCGGTGCCGATCAGTTCGCCAAGCAAGGTGAGATTGCTTTTGACATGGGACTATTTTGGTTCAAAGGGCAGTCGATCGGCACCGGGCAAGCCAACATCAAGCACTACAACCGGCACCTGCGCAATCTGATTCACGCCGGTCGGGCAAAACCGTCCTGGATCATTTCACATCGATTGCCTCTCGACCAAGCGCCCAATGCCTATCAACATTTTGACGCCCGCGACGATGGGTGGACGAAAGTTGTGCTAAAACCAGCAGCCTGATCTTGGTTGCCTTGGTAAGTGGGGGCGAACATAGCGCCCCCACCTCTAGGGGGGAGCAATGGAACAACGCTATTTCGGGTCTACTCAGCGTCAGGTCGCTGTGATCGGCCAAGGCACCTGGTACGACGAAAACGAAGATCCAGCATCAGCCATCGCGGCTTTGCGCCTCGGCCTCGATCGGGGCATGAAGCACATTGATACCGCTGAGATGTACGGCTCCGGAGCCGCTGAAAAGCTGGTTGGCCAGGCTATTGCCAGGCGGCGCGACGAAGTGTTTCTGGTTTCAAAGGTTCTTCCTCAAAATGCCGGGCGGCGGACGACCATCAGGGCCTGTGAGAAATCTTTGCTTCGCCTCAAGACCAACCGCTTGGATTGCTACCTCCTGCACTGGCGTGGGCGCCATCCGCTGGAGGAAACGGTCGGCTCCTTCGAGCAGCTGCGTGACGAAGGAAAAATACTTTCCTGGGGTGTGAGCAATTTCGACGTCGACGATTTGGAAGAAATCTGGAGCATCGCCGGCGAAGGTTTGCTCGCCTGTAACCAGGTCCTTTATCACCTCCAGGAGCGGGCGGTTGAACATGCCGTCATTCCCTGGTGTCAGAAACACAAAGTAGCCGTGGTGGGATACAGTCCACTAGGTCATGGAGCATTCCCGGCGCCACACTCGCAGGGCGGGCGTGTGTTGCACGAAATAGCCGAACTGCAGCATGCCACCCCTCGCCAGGTGGCGCTCCAGTTCCTCGTGCGCTGCCCCGGACTCTTTACCATTCCCAAAGCTTCGACTCCCCAGCACGCCGCGGAAAATGCAGGGGCCGGAGTTTTCCAGTTGTCTGCAGCAGACATCGCCCGCATCGATAAGGCCTTCCCCCTGGATCCGCGTCCTGCCACGCTTCCGATGTTGTAGATCTTGTGAGGTAAATAAAATGAGTGCGTCCACTCCTCAACATTCGTTACAGCTACGGCTCTTGGGCACCCACGGTTCGTCCACCAGTTACGGCCTGCGTGATTTCCTATACCGCAGCAATGTTCCTTTCGAATGGATCGAGCTGACCTCTGATGAGCAGGCGCGGGAGTTGGCCAAGGTCAACGACCTCTACGATCACCGCCTGCCGGTTTGCCTCTTTCCCGACGGCGGTAGGCTGGACAGTCCTACCATTCGCCAGATCGCGGAGAAGTTAGGTTGGTTCCAAAAGCCATCCAGCGCAGAATACGATCTGGCCATCCTGGGCGGCGGCCCTGCCGGGCTCAGTGCTGCAGTCTACGGCGCATCCGAGGGCCTCAAAACCCTACTGATCGAGCGCTACGCCGTAGGGGGGCAGGCGGGTACCAGCTCCAAGATTGAGAATTACCTGGGATTCCCGGAGGGCATCAGCGGCTCTGACCTCGCGAAACGTGCCCGTGACCAGGCCAACCGCTTTGGAGCAGAAATCCTTCTGCTGCATGAGGGGGTGCGTGCCGAACTCGTGCCCGGAAAGTCGATCGGCCACCTGGCGGATGGCACCAGCTTTGTGATGCACGCCGCGATCTGTGCCTCCGGTGTTGAGTACCGCCGTCTCAACCTCTGGAACGAAGAACGGCTGCGCGGCGCGGGTGTCTTTTACGGTGCCGGCACCAGCGAGGCCGAGCTGTGCAGCAGCCAGGAGGTCTTCGTGGTCGGCGGCGGCAACTCCGCCGGACAGGCGGCCATAAACTTTTCCCGCTATGCGCGAAGGGTCTACATCCTGATCCGTGGAGATGGCCTGAAGGAAACGCTCTCCCAGTATTTGATTGATCGCATATTGACCTCGCCTAAGATCGAGGTAAGACCGCAGACCGAAGTCATTGAGTTGCATGGCGACAACCAGTTAGACGCCATTACTCTCATTAATAATTTGACCGGCCGACAGGAAACGGTGCAGACGCACTGGCTTTTCCTGTGCCTCGGCGGCCTACCCAACACCAATTGGGCCGCAGAAGCCGGCTTGGTGCGCGACGAACAATGTTATCTCGTTACCGGTCCGGATTTGCGACAGCACAGTAGTTTTGGCAGGACATGGCCGCTCAATCGCGAACCCTACTATCTGGAAACCAGCTTTCCCGGAATGTTCGCCGCCGGCGATGTTCGCCATGGCTCCGTGAAGCGATGCGCCTCGGCTGTCGGGGAAGGCGCAATGGCTGTAACCTTTGTTCATCGTTATTTAGCCGGCCACTGAAAGGAAGAAAACCATGTCAGGCTGTTCCCATCTAGGCCAGATTCGACCCGTATCCCCTCGCACTCCCGAAGGCTGTGAAGAGTGCTTAAAGACGGGGAGTTATTGGGTTCACCTTCGCTTATGCCTGGAGTGCGGCCACGTCGGCTGTTGCGACCAGTCTCTCGGTAAACACGCCACCAAACATTTCCATCGCACCAGCCATCCCATCATGCGTTCCTTCGAGCCTGGTGAGGATTGGGGTTGGTGCTACGTTGACGAGGTCATACTGGACGACGTGGACCAATGGATCCCGCGTCACCGCGCGCGGGCAAGTCTATAAGTCGATGTGCAGGACGATCTTTCCGACGACGTGCCCTTCTTCAATCCTGCGGTGAGCTGCAGCCACGTCTTTGAATGAAAAGACCTGGACCCGCAACGGGAGGGTCCTTGTACCGATCGCTGCATTCAGCTTTTCGAACGCCTCATGCGACATCGCACCATCGAATGCTGAAACCGGATGGCCGCTGAAATGTGGCTTGGGTTCAACGCCATTCGGAAAGGCAATCGGCGCTTTCGGTTTCAGATGCGAAAAGAAGTAAGCCAACGCGTCACCGTTGGCCGTGACCAGGGAGGCGTCGAACCCGTCCTTGGCCGCACGCTTGATTACGCCCTCGAGTTCCGCGGAATTTGGATCGACGGTGTGCGCAGCTCCCAGCGACCGAACATACTCTTGCGCGTCGGGCCGCGCTGTGCCCACGACCGTTGCCCCTTTCTCGCTGCCCAACCAAACCGCGCAGGAGCCGACGCCGCCACTCGCGCCGAACACTAATAAGGTTTGACCGCGAGTCGCTTTCAGGGTTTCCAGGCCGGATTGAGCTGTCAATGCAATACACGGCATCCCCCCCTGCGATCTTCATTTCCAGGTGTGCGGGAACGGCAGCTACCCTCTCAGCCGGAACGCTGACATATTGCGCGTAGAATCCGCCGCTGCTGTTGCCGTAGCTGTAAGAGTAAACGCGATCGCCCACGTGGAACTTTGTCACATGGCTGCCAACCGCCGCAATCGTTCCGCTCCCATCTGCACCCATGATTGTTCCCGGCTTAACTGATCCCCAAGATCCCGCGCGCTGCTCAGCGTCCCATATGCCCACACCTACATACTCGAGCGCGATAAGCACGTGGTTAGACGGCAGTGCGGGTACGGACACCTCTTTGATGTGAATGGCTTCGGGGGTCCCCGCCGTATCTACAACCGCAGCTTTCATGACCTTTGGAAGGGTTGATAAAGTGGTCATTGCTTAACTCCATTACTAAGTGCCAGGTAGATTGCGCTAAGATCGTCTGCTCCGAAGCCCGGTTCGGCTTCTGCCCAGATAGAGTCGATCTGGTTGAGAATCGGGAGCCGGGCACGCTCTTCTCCTGCCGCTGCGAGTGCAAGCTGAACATCCTTGTGCGCCCAGCGAAGCGGAAATTCCGTTTCCGCGGTGCGCCTTTCTTTTATCTTCTGCAATGTCAGCCGCTTCTGCAATGCCTCCGCCTTCGCTTCCTGGCTCGGCTTATGTCCGGAAAAACGAGTCAATGGAGGCAAGCTGGTCGCTTGCAAGACGCGAAAAAGGTGAAGAGTCGAGCTGCCCTCGCACTGCGGATGGCCCCAACTCGCTCTACCGCGCAAGGGTTACTTCGGGAGTTCTTCCGACGCATGCGTGCCAGGCTCGGTACAGCGCAGGCCATCGCCGCTACCGCACACAAGATCGCTCACATCCTCTATTATGATGTCTTGCTTAGCAAAGAGCCCTATACTGAATCCATCTTCCACCTCTGCGACGAACAAGCCCACTTCCGCGAAGAGACCAGACTCCGCAAACAAGCCGCTGTACTCGGCTTCCAAGTCGCCTAATCCCGGCAGTACCAAGGATGTAGTGGATTCGTTCCTTGGGAGCCGACTTGTCATCACCAAACCAGGTTCGACAAAAGGGCGAGGACAGGCAGATACTTACCCGCGGCGTCAGGCGAGGTTCTCCGATGAACATGAGCGGTGAACAGGTTCGAGTAGGGCTGCGGAATGAGGAGTTTGTTCCGTTTTTTCAGCCGGTAGTGACGCTTCAACAGAACCCCAGTTGCGCCAAATAATGTTGAATTGGCGGAACATGCTTTTACTGACGGACCGATAGATTCGCTTTATACAAACTCAAGGGCCGACGGTCTATCGTGCGAGACGCTACAGATAATCAAGGTGCGACAGTCACGAATCATGCGCATCTGGTCGTGAAAATCAACGTGGGACAAAATCAGCTCTTCACGCGGCCTCGACTGGATCCAAATGCACGAGTCCCCGTCTCATAGCTACATTGATTGCTTCCGTGCGACCCGCAACGTTGAGCTTCTCCAGAATGTGCGTCATGTGAACTTTGACAGTCGCTTCGCTGATGACGAGGGCGGCACCAATCTCCTTGTTGCTTTTGCCGCTGGTAACCGCGCGGAGAACTTCCGTTTCCCTCACAGTCAGCCCGCGGTCTGCAACTCGCTTTCCAAGCCGGGCCGCTACTGCGGGAGGAATCCACCTCTTGCCCTGTGCCACAGTGCGGATACATTCGAGGAGCTCATTCAACGATGAGCTTTTGAAAAGATACCCATATGCGCCTGCTCTCAGCGCTCGATAGATGTCTTCCTCACCCTGACATATCGTGAAGACGATGAGTCGCGCAGTCGGCGTTCTCGCACAAATGGACATGACCGTCTCCACTCCATCCATGAGCGGCAATCGGAGTTCGAGGAGAGCAATGTCAGGAGACTGTTCGATATATTTCTCTAAAGCTTCCCGCCCATTGGACGCCACAGCGACGACCTGCATGTCAGACGTACGGTTAATCAGTGTTACCAATCCCTCGCGCACAATCGGATGGTCATCCGCGATCAACACTGTATATGGTTTAGGGGAAAGTTCGGAGACATTCGGGTGATCTTCGGCAATTCTATATATAGTCGACACGTGAATCCTCCAGCGTGTTGCGGGTATTGCCCTTGGCGCGGTCCTGGGACACATCGCAAAGTGGCGGACCTAAGGGGAGAAATTCGGACTCACTGCATCTGCGCGAATGCAGATGCAAAGCACGAAGACGTTATTGTGTCCTTTTTTTGGCTAACCTGAGGGCTGTGTTAACAGCATTAAGAAGTGCGTTATCGTCGAACGGCTTGCCCAGGAAAGCAACCACTTCCGATTGCGCAGCCTCGTTTCGTACCTTTGGTTCGTCGTGAGCCGAAACAAATACTACCGGTAGTCGGTTGTGTTTTTCTGCCAGGCGGCGATCCAGCTCAAATCCGCTCATGCCAGGCAGTGTTATGTCCAGAATGATGCAGCCAATTCTCTCGTGATCGCTTGCGTCTAGGAAGTCCTCTGCCGAGGGGAAACTTTCAGCCCGAAATCCAGCGGACTTGAGGAGCCTTTCAAGAGACCTGCGCATCCATCGGTCGTCATCCACGATCGCTATCAATGCAGTCTCAGCCATGACTCCCTCCTTGGGCCTGAACCTGGGTAGGTCGATAAAATCCGATCCGAGTAATCGACCGAGAGGAGGTCCATGAAATGTTCCTGAGTGCCAGCAGCTAGTAGAGCCATTTGCTTTACCCACCTTGTTTGAATGAACAGTAGCTCCAGCACTGACGCCTGTCTATTGGACCAATAGGCTTGTCTATAGGACCTTGGTCCCATAAGATCGGGATTCATTGGAGTGGATCCCCAGTTTCTCGGCCATGTGAATCAGATCAGCCAGCGATTCGGCTTTCATCTTCTGCATGACCTGACCACGATGAACTTTGATGGTCTTCTCGGTTGCGCCAAGCTCAGCGGCTATCTGCTTATTCAGCAAACCGCTTGTCACGCGAGGAAAGACCTCTCGCTCGCGCGGTGTGAGCAATGTATAGCGCTCTTGCAAGATGCGCATTTCAGCGTTGTGTCGCTTCATGATGCGGCTTTGTTCGATCCCACGCTGGATTGCTTCCAGCAGATCCTGTTCGCGAAAGGGTTTGGTCAGGAACTCAACTGCGCCAGCCTTCATGGCTCGAACCGACATCGGGATGTCGCCGTGGCCGGTGATAAAAACAATCGGAAGGTCAATCTTCTCGGTGGCAAGTTCTTCCTGAAGATCCAGCCCGCTTAGTCCGGGAAGCCGAACGTCGAGGATCAGACATCCCGGTGCATTGGGACGCTCGCAGCGCAGAAATTCCTGCGCCGATGCGAAAGTCCGGGCCTCTAGACCAACTGATCGCAACAGCCTTTTAAGAGAGATACAAACCGAAGCCTCGTCGTCAACGACAAATACAATGGGAGACGTTTCGTTCATAGTTCGCGCCTATTCCATAACTGGCAGGGAAAAGCGAAAGATCGCACCTTGGGTTGCGGGATCGCGGCTGGCCCACAATCGGCCCCTGTGTGCCTCAATAATCGATCGGCTAATGGACAGACCCATGCCCATTCCGCTTGCTTTCGTTGTAAAGAATGTATCGAAGATATGTTCGATATGCTGGGGATCAAGCCCTGTGCCGGAATCCTGCACGGCGATCTCCAGCCCTGAATCACGCGCGTCGGACCGGATCACCAGAAGTCGCGGGCGATCCAGAATGTTATTCATTGCCTCGATACCGTTCATGATCAAATTCAACAAAACCTGCTGCATCTGAACCCTGTCGCCCAGTACCGCGGGCAGCGCAGGCCGCAATTGGATCCCCACGGCAATGTGTTGCTTTTCCAGAACGCCGGAAATGAGGGCCAGCACCTCATGAATCACCTGGTTCATATCCAGCGGGCTTTTCTCCGGAACACTCTTCCTCAGCAGCGCGCGGATGCGTGAAATGATTTCCGCTGCCCGTGTTCCCGCCTCCGCAATATCGGTCACCGCCTGTTGCACCTCTTCAAGATCCGGTGCCGTGCTGGCCAGAATGCGCCGGCTTGCGTTGGCATTGTTGACGATTGACGCGAGCGGTTGGTTAATCTCATGCGCGATCGAAGCAGTCAGCTCGCCCATAGTGGACACTCTGACTACACGCGCCAGTTCGACCTGAGCCGCCTGAACAGCCTCCTCCGCTCTTAGGCTTTCCGTCAGATCCCGCGTAATCTTGGCAAAACCAATCAGCTCTCCCTGCTGGTCGCGCAACGCCGTAAGAATCACGTTCGCCTGGAAGCGTGCCCCGCCTTTACGGAGACGCCACCCATTGTCTTCGAACCTGCCTGCAGTAATCGCTTCTCTCAGGGCCATCGCCGGTCTGCCCTTGCGCAGATCTTCGTCGCCAAAAAAACAGGAGAAGTGTTGTCCGATAATCTCCTGCGCCCGGTACCCCTTGATACGCTCCGCTCCGCTGTTCCAGCTGGTAACGAATCCTGCCGGGTCCAGCATGAAAATCGCGTAGTCCGCGATGCCTTCCACCAACAGGCGGAATCGCTCTTCACTCCGACGCAGCTCTTCTGCTGCCTGCCTGCGCTGAGTAACATCCAGAGTCACACCGACCATACGGAAAGGCTCTCCTGCTCTGTCGCAATGGGTTCGCCCCTGGCTCAGTACCCAGTGAAGCTGACCGTCCTGTCGCTGAATCCGATACTCGGCATTAAATTCTCCGCCGGGTCGAAGCGCTTCGCGAATGATCAGTTTCACGGCCGCGCGGTCTTCGGGATAAACCAGCGAAACGAAATTTGTCCCATCGAACGTCTGGTCACTTGGTTTAAGGCCAAAGATTCGAAAGTGCTGATCGGACCATACAGTCCTGTCCATTCGGGTATCCCAGTCCCACACGCCTAGCCCTGACGCCTCCTGCGCAAGCCGGAGCTGCTCTTCGCTGTCCCTCAGCGTTTGCTCCACCCGCCTGCGTTGCCTAATCTCAAGAACCAGATCTTCATTAACATTCTTCAGCTCCGCTGTTCTTTCCTCGACCCGTAGTTCCAGCTCTGCCTTCGCCAGACTCAGCTCTTCCTCCGCACGCATTCGTTCTGCTATTTCAAGCCGTAGTGCTGCGGGACTCGGCAAAGCGACGGCGTGAGGAACCAGCTTCAATAGCAATATGGCCGTAGGGACGGAAGCCATAGCAGTGATAGCCTTGATCGATCCGGACACCCAGTAATCCGCATGCCACAGAGTCCACACTTCCATTGCGTGTGTGGCGCCGCAGGCAAGAATGAAGATACCAAAGCAGGCAAACATCCAGTGAAATGGCAGATCTCTGCGCTTGCGGACAAAGTACCCGAGTGTGAAAGGAATCGAAAGGTAGGAGAGCGCAATCAGGGAGTCGGAGACAACGTGCAGCCACACCAGACCTGGGTCCCACATATAGCAATACCCATGAGGCATGAACGGGCCAGATGAGAAAAGCGCCTTCAGGACTTGCATCGTACACCTCGCGGCATTTGACTCGGCCTGCGAGAAAGGACATCGCAAACAGATTAATCGGGGCAGAATACGCTTTGCGCGCTAGTAGCTTGGACAGAACTCCGACTGACTAGGGTGTCCGTCGTGGAGTTCACCTCGTCCTCACGAGTGATGTATGTGTGGCGGTGACGTTCGAAAGAGCCAGAAAGTTTCAGGCTTTATGTTAAAAAGACGACTGGCGTCCGGTAATGGAGTCTGCTGGATCTGCCCCGAGCGTAGGCACACTACTCCACCTCACCTGTTCAACATCTCAGTTGGCGAGGAAAACGCGGACAATCTCTCACAGGTCACCGCCTTAGCCCCCTGGCTTCAGCGGGAGATGAGTCAGTCCAGGTAACGAGTGATCAAAGACCGTCGATCGTCGCTTCGTACTAAACAAACTCAGGTCCCGCGGAACCAGATGGCTGGTCCGGCGCCTCCCACCACGTGGGCAACATCATTCGAAACTTCCGCGGCGACTGCTCGTCGTCGTCCGTTTTACGTTGATAGCGAGGAACGTTTCGCGCATCTACTGCTAAAGCCGTACGCCGATGTGTCACTGACGCGGGAACCATTTTTACCGTGAAAGCCTGTCACCGGTCGCAGAGGAGCCAGCAAAGTCGGCTGCTGCGGTTCCGTCGAGAGCGTTAGTTCGTGTCGAGGAGCATAGCAGGACAAAGTCTCTCCTCAACAGAAGTCCGAATAGCGATCGGATCCCTCAGCCCTCGACGTCGGCGCTTGACGCCGGGACGCTTGCGCCTGACTTCAGTCTGCACACCACTGCTGACCAATTGATTTCTCTGCACGAATTGCGCGGTGCGCCTGTCATCCTTACGTTCTACCCGGCTGACTGGAGCCCGGTGTGCGGCGATCAGCTGGCGCTTTACAACGAGCTCATGCCGGAGTTTCTCCGCATCCCTCGTCGGTGTCTCAGTCGACGGCGTCTGGTACCATCTCGCCTATAGCAAGGATCGCCAACTCCGGTTCCCGCTGTTGGCGGGCTTCGAGCCGAAAGGGGAAGTCGCGCGCAGTTACGGCGTCTATCGCCCGCATGACGGCATCACCGAACGGGCGATTTTCGTAATCGATGCCGATGGAACGATTCGCTGGAGCTACGTGTCTCCCATTGGTGTCAATCCCGGCGCTGACGGCATTCTCACCGCACTCAAAGCTCTTCCCGTCCGGCAGGAGATGACAGTATGACTACGGCAACAGCCCCAAAGCTTGTGCTTCCCGTCGGCAAACGCGACCACATTCAGGGACCGGCAACTGCCTTCGTTACACTCGTGGAATACGGTGACTACGAGTGCCCTTACTGCGGCCAAGCCTACATAGCCGTGAAAGCGCTGCAGAGGCAGTTCGGAGATCAGATGCGGTTCGTTTTCCGCAACTTCCCCCTCACCACCGTCCATCCGCATGCCGAGAACGCTGCCGAGGTAGCGGAGGCAGCCGGGGCGCAGCACAAGTTCTGGCCAATGCATGACATCCTCTTCGAACATCAGAGCGCGCTCTCGGACAGGTATTTGAAAGAGTACGCCGCCCAACTCGGTCTTGTTGTGCTTCGATTCAGCCGCGAAATGGTCGAGCCCCTTTACGCGCCCCGTGTGCGCGAAGACTTCATGAGCGGCGTACTCAGCGGTGTCAACGGGACCCCAACATTCTTTATTAACGGGCTGCGCTACGACGGATCTTCCGACCTCGTCTCAATGGTGGAGGCCATCGAACGTGCCGCGGCCTGAGGGGCAAAACGTTCCCTCGAGAAGGAAAACTCCTCGATGCGACACCGCCATCAAACGCGATGGTGCTTGTGATCCGCTACCGGATCAAGCAAACATATGATGTGCTCGCCTGACCGCTGATCGAAGTGGTACAAGAGAACCGCATCAACTGCCTTCGGGTTCTGTGCAAGCTCCAGCTGCGGGATTCCCAGACTGATTTCGCCACTATTCTTGATGCGAAGCTCGCCGCCGACCTGCAGTGGTACTCGAATCCTTATCAAATCTTGCATGCTTTCCATGGTGTCTCCTTTCGAGGCATACGCTGTTACCTTCTCAGCCGATGGACTTCCACTCGCGGCCCAACTGGACGCACCCATGGGTGTACGTAGGGGTGAACGTATCCGACATGATTCACCCACACTCGAGTCCATGGGCGGCGATCGATGAGGATGGTGTGTGAAGGCCATATGAATCCCGAACCAAGCCACCATCCCCATCCGCCGAATACAGCTCCAATGGTGATTGCCGGGCCGAAATGGATCGCGCCTGCAATGGCGAAGCCAGGGCGCGGTGGAGCGAAGACCACGAGAGGATCGTAATAAGGTACGTAAAGTACATTTGGATTGAGGGGCAGGATCTGGATGTATCCTCCGTCGGAGACGACATTGATGTAGCTGTTTGGCGCCAGGTAGCCGTAACTTCTCGCCCGCTGGCGCATCCGTTGTACGGCATCCATTACCTCAGAATCCTGTGTCAGAACTGCGTTGCCGAGTTGTTCGGTCCATGCCGGATCGTGCGCCATCATGTCCAGAACCGAAGGGAAGGGAAGCAAGGCCAGAATGCTTGGATCCCATTGCAAGTGGTCGGCCTGAATGGCTTGAGCCAGCGCATCGCCCTTGAGATAACTGTGCTGATCTGCCCAGGTTGCAGCTTCGGGAATCTCGCTCCAATATGTCGACGCGGTGAGTATCTGAGCAAGCAGTGGATCGGGATACAGCGCGATGCGCGCCACCAATTGGTCCAACTGGGGCGGAGTCAGTGCCACCGGCTGCGCAGACGAGGTTGGTGGGAGGCACACAAGCATCAGTGCCAGACAGGCCAGGAGCGATGATCGGTTGAAAGCCATTCTTGCGATCCATCGGAGCGCCCGACCGAAGTACGGCAGGAGCGCTGCAGCAGAGAGGATTATTTCAGCCGAATGCTTGTGTTGAGTATTACGTGATATCCGCTTACCACCCTCAATAAGAAGGCTTTCGGTGACCCGAAATGGTATCTGAATCCGAACTTGGTTTTGTGTATCGTTCATTGTGTCTCCCTTTCCTGAAGACGTCGGGCTAGTAAGAACCAAATCATCCAGTCACATCCATCAGTTGTTTCATCATCAGCCACGGGTTTCGCGACGGATCATCCTTGCAACTCCTCTTCTTCCTCGGTTTCGTAACTGCCGACGAGCCGAAATACGACTCCGAGAGCGAGAGCTGCTCCAGCAAGCGCTGCAATGACACTTGGAGGCGCCTGATAGAGATCGAGAATGATGAACCTGCGAACCAGTGCGAGCAGCGCGATCAAGACAACGGCACGCACTTGGACGATGGCTCGGCGATGATGTCTGACGACCAGCAGCGTGTGCTTGAATTCAAGTGCGATGAGAACCGTGAGCACCATCCCAAAGATGCCTTGGAAGACCTGGGAATCGCCAGGATTGGTCACATGGCTTGCGACGAGCTTGAGCGTGTGCAATAGCAGTTGCCAAGCGGCGATGGCCACGATGACTGCGATCACCAACGTGAGGACCGTCACGACAGTCTGCTCGAACCTTTCATAGATCGAGAGCGTTTGCCATTTGGAACGCAGGTCCTTGATTTCGGATGCCAGAGTAAGTATTTTGTTCGCCACAGATCCACCTCAGGGCTCTGCTCTAGTCCACAATGCGGATGCCGATTTCATCTAGGTGATTGAGTAAGTCGGCTGGATCCTGATAAACACGATAGGCACCGACCTGCTGCAGTTCCTCTTTCCCATATCCTCCCGAGAGCAGGCCAATTCCCAGACAACCAGCTCTTCGGGCCGCCAACAGGTCCCACACGCTGTCGCCGACAACCATCGCCTTCGCGATGGGTACATTGAGTCGCTGTGCTGCAGCCAGAAACAGATCTGGATCCGGTTTGGCACGTTGAACCTCTTGTCGCGTGATGACTGGAACCTCTGGCCCTATTCCCAACCCTTCTAGAGCCGATTGAGCGCCTTCTCGGCGCCCGCTGGTTGCGATTGCAAAAGGGACATGGGTTCTACTCAGTTGTTGCAGGAGTTCGCGAGCGCCCGGAAGCGGCGGAATGGCTCCCTGATAGTGCTCATACATAGCAGCATGCAGCTCTTGAAGTTTTTGCGCCAGCTCTGGAGTTACCCGATGGCCGATCTCTCGTCCGAGAGCCTGAACCAGCAGACCGCCGCTCATGCCGATGCGACGATGAATGCGCCACACGGCCAGGGATAGGCCCAGTTCTTCCAGCGCCTTGTGCCATGCGAGCACATGTTGATAGACGCTATCGATGAGCGTGCCGTCGAGATCGAAAAGCAACGCCGGGGAGTGATCGCTGCTTTGACTCATGGCGTCGGCGCTCCGGAAACACCGAGCTTATCTCTTAGTTTTTCAATTTCCACCATGCTCTTTTGGTATTCGAGCAAGGACGAGATGATGGAAGAGAGTTGGCGGGCCGTCTCTGCATTCTTCTGCAGATATTGTGTATATGTCTCGGAGATAGGACGAGTCTTGTTCTGGTTCAGATAGTTGATTGCAGCATCTGTGTTGGCCGATAATTCCTTCACCAGAGGCAGCATTTGTTCTACCGCCTGTTCCTGCAATTCAGAACCCGACTTCTGGGCTTTACTCAATTTCTCGATGATAAGGGCCATATTGTCCACGTGTCCCTTGATCCGGGCCAGCATCAGCACATGCGTCACCCAATTTTCATCATTTAAGATAAGCGCCTTGGTCTCATAAGCATCGTCGGCCAATTCAAGGGCCTCGTCGCTTGCATCGGAGAGAAGCTGCGTCAACGGCTGACTCTCCGGCCTCGTGACATATGCTGCCAGGGGCAATCGGAGTAGGAGCAGAACCATCAGAATTCCTATGGCGAAAAGGATGTTGTGCGTGTGGACGATTCTCATAGTGGACTTCCTCCTTTCACAGCGATCGCAGACCCATTGGCAACGTTAGCCTCGCGATCCCGCTAAATAGCAAACTGATCCCGACCAACGTGCCCACGGCCCATAGTGAACTCGATGGCCAATGGAAGAGGATGAGGCTGGCGAGCAGCAACGAGACCAGACCATCGACCAGAAACCAAACCGCTCCCCGCAGCCGGCGAAGGAGAGAGAAAATGACGAGCTCGAAGACTCCCTCAGCCGCGATATAGAAAGCAAGCACCAGCGTGAGCGCAACCACTCCGGCAACAGGCAAAACAAGCATGCAGAGACCGGCGATCATATATACGAGCCCGATAAGGATCTGCCAGATAGTGGCACCGGCTCCGCGCTCCGACCATGCGTAAACCAGATGTGCAACACCAGCGAATAGGACCAGCCATCCAAAGAAGACGCTGGCTGCAATACCGGCAAAGAACGGCACGACGATAGCCAATAGTCCAGCCAGAAGAAGCAGGAGTCCCAAAAATATGGACCATCCCTTTGAGCGTGTATTGGTAGCTAGTGTATTCAAGACTTCCTCATCTGTGCCTTGTGAATGGCGGCACACACATGTTTTTTCCGGGGGTGCGCCATCAGCTTGAGATATTCTGACGGCGCCCAATGCGGATACAGTGACTACGAGGATCGAGGCGGGAATTTGTCGAACATCTTATCCACTGCCTTTTCGAGCTTCTTGGTGTCTTTTTCCGGCTTATCAGAAAGCTGGTCGTGCGCCAGACCGCGCCACACGAGATGTTGTGAGCTGGTGTCGTAGATATCGACGACCAGGGTTCCAACCGGGATGTTTTCGACGGTCGTCGTCGCCATTCCAGTTCCCCAGCCATGCCATCTCCAACCTCCTCCTAATCCGTCATAAAAAGTGGTGTATTCGGCCTTATCTTTTTTCACTAACACAGCCGTTATCGTAGCGTCGCCGCCGGATGGTACCTGCTGCCACCCTCTCGCTTGAAGGTCACGGTCTACAGCATCGCGGATACGAGGCTCAAATAGAGGATCCGTGGCATGGACACGTCCCCAGGAGTATGTGTGATATTGCGTGAAGTTGGCGGAGTGGTCATAGTCGGTCTCCACTTTCTGCGCCAACGCTGGAATCGAAAAGAAGACAACGGCAAGAGCCACTGTCAATGACATCCTCTGATGAAGCTTCATACTGAGACCTCCGTGATCTGGGTTGTATAGATCCAACTTGCTTTTCAATCACGATCTTTCTGCCGTTCGGCACGCTAAGATCCAATCGCGGAGTCGCGAGAACATCGAAGCGGGATCATCTGCAGTTGATTGCAAATTCAATATGGCAGCGAAGTTTTAGTTCGTGGGTGCCTCAATCTTGTCCTGGAGTTCCTCGAGCTTGGTCCGCGTGCGGCCATACTTTTCGTAGGAGGAAATCATGTCCGCCAATTGGTGGGCCGTCTCCGCATTTTGTAGAAGATAGTCCTTGTAGTCACCCGAAACGGGGCGAAGCTGGTTTTTGTTCAGGTGCTCGATAGCCGCAGTCGTGTTGTTGGCTATCTCTTTGAGCAAGGGGACCATGCGATCAATCGCCTGCTGTTGCCAGGGCGAAGCCTCATCGCGCTCGCTCTGCAGCTTTTCCAGAATCTTCCCCATGTTGTTTACGTGATCCTTAATCCGACTCAGCATGTCGGCATGCGATTGCCAGCTTACGTCATTGCGGAGGAGCGAGGTCATATCATCCGCATCGCGTGCCAGTTCAAAGGCTTCGTCTTTCGCGGCATCAAGTTGGGCTCCGACCTCAGCATTGGGCGGCTTCCGGGTAACCGCTCTGAGGAGCGGCGGCAAAAGCGCTGTGGAAGCGAATATAGCGATCGCCAACAGGCTGCGAACTACCTTGGGTGAAATTGACATATCTATCTCCTTTCCGCGTGTTCGACTGCAACAATCGAGCCTGACATTTTAGCGCCGCTCCGGAGCTGACTGCCGGTTGAAGAGCGAGGACAACTCGTCTTTCAGCTTGGAAAAAAGTGAGCTGGTGTCTCCATTGCCTTTCAATTCCTTCTCGAGTTGCGCAATGTTGGTATTCAAGGCGGCATATTCAGGAGCATCCGTCACATAGCCAAGGTCTTGGGCGCGCTGAAGCTGGTTCCTGGCTGTCGCCAGTAGCGTTTGCGCCATGTTTTTGTCCTTCTGTTTCTGGTCTTCAGCTGCCGTAATCGCTGCCCGCGCAAGCACAACAGGGATCGGTGTAATTTTTTCAATTACAGTCAGAGTGTTGAGCGCAGTCAGAAGAGTCTGGCTTGCCTGGTCATTCTGCCCTTGATCGAGAAGGCGAGCCGCATCCTTGAGAGCCGTGGGGTAGGTGGCAAGGGGTAGATTGTAGATGCGGACACGAATCTCGCTCATCAGCGAATAGAGGATGAGCCGCGCGGTGGGGTAATCCTTGGCTTTTACCGCATCGGAAACGCCGTGGTCCAGCGTCTGGATAGCTTTCTCGTCGAGCGGCGCAGCATCGATGACATCGACTTCGGACGCCACCGGAATCAGTGCTGCCGCCGCGTTGCGAGCGAGCAGAATATTGATCTTTCCAGTAGCCGCTTCGATACCTGCAAGAGCATCGCTCTTCTTGTTCGCTGCGATCGCATCGAGCGCAGTCTGCGTTTGAGTAATCGCAGCTACCGCGTCCTGGTCGAGCGATTGATCCGCCTGGTCCTTGGCGCTTTGCCGCTCTTTCTCAACTTCGGGGCGAACCTGCTTCTCGGCAGCCTGCCGCTGCTGCTCGAAGTTCGGTTGGGATTGGGATTGCGCCTGAGTCTGCGGTTTTGCTTGCGGAGCGTTGGCAGCTGTATTACTGGAGTTGCAGCCCGCAATCAACACCAGACAGGATGCGATGAAGATCGCCATCCAACGTCCGTAAATATAAATTGGTTGTCTCATAACGATCCTTCTTTGCCCTCTCAATTGACTCAGCCTGAGCTGGCCTCTCGCCGTGACAACACAATCACAACCAGAAGCTCATGGCTAAGTCACTGGAATGCGATGTTAGCCATGTTGTGCGCCCGACACAATTCGTCCCTAGCACGATTCTTGAATGAATATGGGTGCTTAGACCCAGTTCTATCCGGTAGCGAATGAGTTGGTAGGACTTTGGTATTAGAGCGATCCTAGGTGATGGCTCGTGGGGTAATAGTTTCTTCTCAGGGAACGCTTTCTTCTCGCCGATAGTTTCAGCAGGGCGTTCTACCACCAAAGTCGTACTCTAGTATTGGACTGTGGTCGAAGGTGAAGCCTCTCGCTCATCTCTGGAACGGTTGGTTACTATGGGCCATTCTTTTCAGCGTTGCTGTTACCTGCGCTAACCTCGGATTCGAGGCGCCGTTTCCGGCAAAACGTTGATTTCCTTAACCATCAGATATGCCCATCGGATCATAAGTCCGAATGAAATGGTCTCGGAGCAGAAATAGTGATAAAGTTCGACAACTCTATGTAGGAAGATTTCGGAGTTATAGATAATGCGCAGCCACTAGGTAACCCATCTTCATCACTGTGCGTCGAATAGGTGGGCCACTCCCCTCTTCCGCTGCACGCCGAAAGGCTGAACCTTGAAGAACCGAAGCAGGTGATCTGGATCAGCCGCCCGAAAGGACGGAAGTGCGCTAAGGTCCACCGACAAGAGCCATTCAAAATGAAGTTGTTGGTTCTCGTACCGTAGCGCCGGAGTGAGTCCTGAACCCACGCGGCCCGGCAGTAAATAAGGTTGAGCGTGGTATGTCTCCTGGTAAGAGGTAACGCCATGCGTATGGTTCGCTCTCCCTCCATTCGTTCTCTGATGTTCGCCTTATTAGTGGTACTTGCCTCGACGGTGGCATCCTTCGGACAAGTCAGCATTTCAATCACGATCGCTCCGCCCGCACTGCCCGTGTACGAACAGCCTATCTGCCCCGCCGAGGGTTATATCTGGATACCCGGCTATTGGACCTACGATTACGACGAAGGCGATTATTACTGGGTGCCGGGCACATGGGTGTTGGTTCCGGAGGTCGGTCTGTTGTGGACCCCACCCTATTGGGCTTGGGTCGATACTGGCTTTGTTTTTTATGAGGGATACTGGAGTCCGCATGTGGGTTTCTATGGAGGGATCGTTTACGGATTCGGTTACTTCGGCAGAGGTTATGAAGGAGGACGTTGGGACAACGGACATTTTTATTACAACCGTACAGTGAACAACGTGAATATCACGAACATTCACAACGTCTACAGCACCACGGTCGTCAACAATATTACGGTCAACCACGTTAGCTACAATGGCGGTAATGGTGGAGTCAATGCGCGCCCCACGCCCGAAGAAGAGGCCGCCGCGCACGAAAGACATGTCCCGCCAGTGCCGGCTCAAATACAACATGTGCAGGCTGCCCGTGCAAATCCGCAGCTACGAGCATCTGCGAATCTGGGAAGGCCGCCAATAGCAGCGACTCCCAAGCCGAGTGCATTCAAGGATCGCGCCGTGGTACCAGCCAAAGAGGCGGGAGCACCTTATCATCCTCCCGCCAATCATGCGGGCACTCCAGCGCACCGAGAGAATGCTGATACTCACTCAGTCCCAGCAATTCATCCCAACGACCTTCCCCCCAGAGAACACCCCGCTCCTCCAAACACAGGCGATCCAAAATTGGACCAGAAATACCTGCAACAGCAGGAGAACTTAGGCGCGAAGCAGGACCGGGAACGACAAGCACTCCAACACCAGCAGGATCTGGAACACCAGCGACTGACGCCACAAGCGACCAATCAAGCGAGAATGCAGCAGTTAGAAACTAAGCACCAGCAACAGACCCAGCAACTGCAGCAAAAACACCAGATGCAATTGCAGAAGTTGCAGACCCAGCAGGCTGTAAACCGGAATCAAGCTAAACCCACGGGAGGAAAGCCTCATTAAGAGCGAGGACAGCTACTGCAATGTACCCCCGCAAAATAGAAGCTGATTGCGAATGCAGACGATATCAAGCACATTATGCATGCCTTGAAGATGTTGAAGCCCGGAGGCCGACTCGTAGCCATCTGTGCCAACGGCCCGAGGCAGAACGACAAGCTAAGGCCCATCGTTGAAGCGCGCGGCGGTATCTGGGAAGAATTACCTTCAGATACTTTCATCGGCGCAGGTACAGGCGTTCGCACCGTCCTCCTCATGCTGGACGCATAACCAGATGCCGCCCGCCTCAGGGTAACGCCTCAATGCGGCGCCCGAAGCGGGCGCAAGAGGACAAACCCCTTCGGTTTTTCCCCTTGACCTCTTTTCCCACAAATTCACCCTCAGGGAGTAAGGCCAAGGACTTCTGCAGCCTCTCTAACTACGGGTAGTGGCCACACCCGATCGAAAACCTCCGTTAAGGATTCTGATTTGACCCTCATTCAGTGTGAAACCAAGGCTCGATGCCTTGCTTCTTCCCATATAGGCCAACATAATGGCTGGCCGGATAACTTCCGGATCGCCGACCATCCCGAAGTTATCCATCCGTTATTGAGGCAGGCAGTTCATCCTCCGTACCGTCGAGCATCCTTCCGCCATAGGCATTAGCAATCAACTCGGAAGATTTGTCTTCTGTCCTTCTCCCATCATGTCGGGGTATTCCTGGCTGCGCACTAGCCAGAACACAATACCAAGAGCAAGTGCGGCGCCCGCGAGCGCTGCGACCGTGGAAGGTTCGGTTTGATAAAGATCCGAACAATAAATTTTCGGACGATGGCGAGCAAGGCGATCAGGATGATGATTACCCACTTCTCCGCAAGGGCATCGCTGCTCCGGTCAATTGGAGGCGATTCTTTCATATCGGTACTATGCCGCTGCCGTTAAAGAGAACCGAAAGGTTGCGCCTTGAACGGCGGGATCTTGGCCGGCCCACAAGCGGCCTCGATGCGCCTCGATGATCGACCGGTAGATGGACAAGCCCATGCCATTCCATTGGGTTTGGTGGTGAAAAATGTATCGAAGATATGATCGACATTCTGGGGATCGAGCCCGATCCCGGAATCCTGGACGGTCAGCTCCAAGCCCGATTCGCGCGCGCCTGAGCGGATGACGAGGCCCCGCGGGCGATCCGAAACTGCGCTCATCGCCTCAATTCCATTCATGATCAGAAGGTCAGGCGGCACCACTACAGCACGCTTCACGCGGCCCAGTCGGTCGCCAACCCGACGATATACGTAGGTTCTTCTCGCGTATACGAAAATGGTCGTACGGCCACATGCTGCCCACGTCCGATTGAAGCTTGAAACACCTTGCTTAACCTTTCTTCCTCCTCACGAGGGCCAACCTCAATCGATTCTGGCGAGACCCCTGGGCGATGGGATGCCTGGCACGTCCGTCGTGAATACCATTCGATAAAGGTAGCGTCTTTTTTCATTAGCGTGATGTAGGACCAAGGTCCACGTGGTGTAGGACCAAGGTCCAATAGACACAAACCGCTGAAGCTACGTAACCTTCCCGGACAAGGAACAGCCGATGGAACACCGGATCATAATCGTCGACGATGAAGGCGAGGTCCGCAGTGCCCTTCGGCGTTTGTTCAAAGTAGCCGGTATGAAGACACAGAGTTACGCATCGGCGGAGGATTTTCTGGACGCACCTTGCGGCCACCGTTGTGATTGTCTGATCCTCGATCATGGGCTCCCAGGAATGAGTGGCCTGGAACTGCAGAGTCGCCTGGCTGCCAGCCATCGACGACTTCCCATCATTTTTGTCTCAGCTCAGGACGATGCCCACACAAGAGCGCAGGCCATGCAGGCAGGCGCGCTCGCTTTCTTCGGGAAGCCGTTCAGCGACGAGGTTCTGCTGCGAACTGTTCAAACGGCACTGCAGTTGGCCGGACATTAGGCATGGGGGTCAGGACAATGGTACGAGCGCATCGTTTAAGCACATCGAAGGGTTACATTGCAGCGATCTTTCATAAGGCGAACGAGTACCCCCGAGTGGAACCGCCTTCCTTTGGCTGTGTTGTCCGCGGAGCGTACTGTCCATTCGCCAGAAGCGGTCTTCCGCGCCCTCGCCCGCTGCCGGCCATCTCGCCTTCGAGCAGCGGCGCTGGCCAGTCCGTCTCTCGGCCCCCATCGCACGGCGATCTTCATTACTCTGAGGACCCCTCCACCGCGGATCTTTGGCCACCGCGCAAATGCAGCACCCGAAGCAGAGCAGCTTTCAATCGGTTCGAGGGCTTAGAGGGGAGGGGATCGTGGCTCCGCTAAGCGCACAACTCTTTGCAGATAACACCATCCTGAACCTGAGAGATGTCGCCCTTTCGCAAAGCGACGCTCCTCAGACATTTCGGGAGAAACTGGCAAGAGTCATCCTGGACGAGATGTATCAATTCGTAGGCCTGCTCGACGCCAACGGCATGACGCTCGAGATCAACCGCGCTGCTCTGGAAGGTGCGGGAATCCAGCTGAATGACATCCAGGGCCGTCCGTTCTGGGAAGCACGCTGGTGGCAGGTCTGCAGTGAAACGAGGGAAAAGCAGCGCGAGCTGTGTGGTAGAGCGGCTCGCGGCGAGTTTATCCGCTGCGACATCGAGATCTATGGACGGTCTGCCGGCGAAGAGACGATTGTTATCGACTTCTCGCTGATGCCGGTCCGCGATCAGCTGGGCAGAATTGTATTTCTGCTGGCCGAAGGCCGCAACATTACCGAAAAAAAACGAGCCGAAGCAGAACTGGCGCGGAAGAACGAGGAACTCGGGCGACTTCTCGACCAGGTCCGCCAGCTCGACCAGTTGAAGAGCGACCTCTTCGCGAATGTCAGCCATGAGTTACGCACTCCCCTCGCGCTCATCCTTGGACCCGCCGAGTCAATGCTCGCTGCCGGCGCAAATCTTACGGAGGCGCAGCGGCGCAATCTGGGCGTGATCCGGCATAATGCCGCAACGCTGCTCAAACATGTCAACGACCTGCTCGATCTTTCGAAGCTCGACGCCGCCAGGATGACGATGGAATACGTCGACATAGATCTCTCGCGGCTGGTGCGCACCGTGGCGACGCACTTCGATGCTCTGGCTCCACAGCGGACAATTTCCTATGTCATCGTCACGCCCGATGTTGTTCGTGCGGAGATCGATGCGGAAAAGGTGGAAAGGGTACTTCTCAATCTGCTCTCCAATGCTTTCAAGTTCACACCCAGCGGCGGACGTATCCGGTGCACGCTTGCGGTTAGAAACGAAGGCTTCGTCCTGGCCGTGCAGGACAGCGGATCGGGGATTCCGCCCGCAATGCGCGACAAAGTCTTTGAACGCTTCCGCCAGGCACAGGGCGGAACTACTCGCGAATTCAGCGGATCGGGCCTGGGACTGTCCATCGCCAGAGACTTTGTGGAACTGCATGGCGGTACGATCGCCATCTCCGACGCGCCAGCCGGCGGAACCCTGGTGCAGGTCGAGATTCCGCTCTGTGCTCCTCGTGGTTCGGTCGTCAGAATGGCAAGCGATGCCGAATCGGTTTCCGCAGCCTCGATGATCACAAGCACAACCGTGGAAGAACTGCGGCGCGACCAGGTGCAGAACCCGCTGCCTGCTCAGGCGGCAGGAAATCCCACCGTGCTGGTGGTAGAAGACCATTCGGAGATGCGCCGCTTCATTGCAGAAACACTTTCGAGCGAGTATCGGGTGATCGTAGCCGCGGATGGCGTCGAGGGTCTGGCCCAGGCTATCGCTGAAAAGCCCGATCTGGTGGTTACGGATCTCATGATGCCAAAGATGGGCGGAGATGAGTTTGTGAAGCATCTGCGCGCGCATCGTAGCCTGCGGCAACCGCCAGTGCTGGTGCTTTCCGCTAAGGCGGATGACATGCTGCGCCTCAGACTGCTGGCGGAGTCAGTGCAGGACTACCTCGTGAAGCCATTCTCCGCGGCCGAACTGCAGGCGAGGGTCCGGAACCTCGTCACGATCAAACGAACGAAAGATCTCCTCCAGCAAGAACTCGCCAATCAGGGTGAGGACCTGGCTCTTCTGACGCGCGAGCTGATCGTGAGCAAGCGGCTAATTGAGGAGAACCTGGAAGCGCAGCGCCAATTCTCCGCTCTGGTGAAAAACAGCCGCGATTTCATCGGCTTCACCTCGCGAGAGGGACGGACGATCTTCGTCAATCCTGCCGGCAGGGAGCTGGTTGGACTGAGCGAAGAAGAGGTCCAGCAAAAGTCTCCGCTCGACTACGTGATTGATGAAGATCGCGATCTCCTTCTCACAGGCATGGCAGCGGCGACTGAAAGAGGTAATTGGGAGGGCGAGCTACGCTTTCGTCATTTCGGATCGGACGCTGTGATCCCCATGCACCAAACCATCTTTGTAGTCGATCCTGTGGAGAGCGGCGGAAAGATCGGTCTTGCGACCATCAGCCACGACATCCGGGAGCGTAAGCGCGTTGAAGAAGGTCTGCGTGAAGCTCATGCGGAGCTGGCTCGCGTCTCTCGGATTGCTTCCATGGGTGAACTGAGCGCTTCCATCGCACACGAGGTCAATCAACCGCTGACCGCTGTCGTTGCCAACGCTAATGCATGCGCCAGGATGCTGGATGCCCAGCCGCTCGACATGGAGGAGCTTCGCCTGGCCATCGGTGATATAGCAGCCTCCGGCAAAAGAGCCTCGGAGATCATCACGCGCATCCGGAGTCAGGTAAAGAAGTCCGATTCCGACAGGCACAAGCTCGATCTCAACGAGGTCATCGTGGAGGTCATTGCGCTGATACGAGGCGAAGTCGACCGGCACGAGGCGAAGCTCGAAACACACCTCGAACACAACCTTCCCGTGATCCTCGGCGACCGTGTGGAACTGCAGCAGGTCATAATCAACCTCCTGATGAATGGCATAGAGGCAATGACAACGACGATGAACGGACCACGCGCGCTGACGGTACGCTCGCAATTGGCGACGACAGGAGAAGTGGTGGTCGCTGTCCGCGATTGCGGACCAGGATTCCCGACCGATCACATGGGCAAACTGTTCAACAGTTTTTTCACCACGAAGCCGAACGGGTTGGGAATGGGCCTGTCCATCAGTCGCTCGATCATCGAGGCCCATGGGGGAAAGTTGTGGGCCACACTGAACCCCACTGGTGGCGCGACTTTTCAGTTTGCGCTGGCGTCGGTCGCATAGTGGTGCGCCATGGAACAGCTACATCCAGTGGTCTATATCGTGGATCACGATCTCGCCGTCTGCTCGGCATTGCGACGACTGATTTAAATACCAGAGACCAACGTCAAAACCCAGCATTAGGCATCCCAGGAGGTGCAAGCGGCCTGTAGAGAAGGCATCTGTGGCAATACTCCTGATAAACTCCGTTCTCGTTAGCTGTAATCTCGATGAGTGCCAAAATCAGCGTAGCATTCATTGACAACCGATCACGACAAGCGTCTCGTGGCGGGTGTGGCGCCTTGCTCTGGCACGTATCCAGCAATTCCGGCGAAAAGCAGGCCATGGAATTGACATAGGTGGGCGGTCACTCGCTTTCCCTGTCACACCACCGTGCGTACGGGTCCGTACACGGCGGTTCGGTAGGATTAAGCGCCGGGTGTGCAGCGCAAGGAAGGAAGCCCCAAACGATCGAAGTAAGCGGCTGGCATGGCATAGGAGAGAGCCTGTGTTCGGCTAAGCCGCCACGGTCCCCACTGATGTCCTGCCGTACGAGCGGCCAGATCATGACTGAGATCTAACTTTCGCAATCGGGCATATCGTGTCTTCCCTGTCCGCCATTGCTTGCAGGCGGCAGAGCGTATACGACGCCTGATCCATTTATTGAAACGGTCCAGCACGGTCGGGGTCTGGCAGAACCCAAAATAACTCTGCCATCCCTGAAGGTAGCGGCTCACGTCGCGAACCATTTTCTCGAGACTGATGCCTCTGGTTCTACGAGTAAGGACTCGGATTCTTGCCTGGAACCGGAGCACTGCTTTGGGCGCGATTCGGCGCTTTGGCATTGTTCCATTCGTAAAGCTGAACCCGAGGAACTTTCGCTCCCATGGTCGTGCCACAGCACTCTTATCCCGGTTCACCTTCAGCTTGAGTTTGCCTTCGAGGAGTCTTGTGAGTCCCTCCATCAGGCGTTGGCCCGCTCGTTGGCTGCGGACATAGATGTTGCAGTCGTCCGCGTACCGTACAAAACGATGCCCTCTTTGCTCCAGCTCCCGATCAAGTTGGTCAAGAACAAGATTCGACAGCAGAGGAGAGATAGGTCCGCCTTGAGGCGTACCTTCCTCCGTCAGTTCCACGAGTCCGTTTTCCAACACACCTGCCGTAAGCCAGCTCCGAATCAGTCGCAAAAGCCGTTGGTCTTTTACCCGCTTGGCAACCTGACTCATCAGTTTGTCGTGGTTGACTCGATCGAAGAACTTTTCCAGATCGAGATCGACCACCCAACGGTGCCCCGCACCGATGTGCTGCTGGGCACGCGCGACCGCCTGATGCGCCGAGCGTCCGGGACGAAACCCGTAGCTCGATTCAGAGAAGGTATGGTCCCAACTGCGTTGCAGAATCTGCATCACTGCCTGCTGAATCAGTCGATCCAGCACCGTAGGGATGCCAAGCTTTCGCACCCCTCCGTCCGGCTTCGGGATTTCCACCCTACGTACCGGCTGCGGTTGATAGGTTCCGCTCAACAGTTGTTCCCGGATGGTTATCCAGTGCTGCTTCAGGTACTCCGCAAAGTCATCGACCGTCATTCCATCGATGCCCGGACTGCCTCCGTTTCCTTTCACACGCTTGTATGCCTGCCAGAGGTTTTCTCTCTGGCAAACCTTCTCCATCCATTGCTCTTCCGGAACCAGGCTTTCTGCACTGCACTTCGCCACGGGTGCTTCGGTCCCTTCATGGGACAGACTCCGAGCTTCACTCGTCATCCGTTCCCCGAAGGCCAGCTCAAGCTGGTTCTTCTGCCGCTTTGCACCCTTGAGTCGTGCCACCTACTTGCCTCTCCTATCGTTCAGGCCTTCGTCCACCGTTCCCGGCTCTGCCTAGCTGTTGACTCCGCCTTTCGGCTTTGGAGTGCCTCATTAGCTTTGCCGACGACATGGCCTACTATGCCTTCTGCTGACTTCTGCTGCACGTTCAAGAAGAATCGCTCCCTCTTCAGTCGTGAATCCACGACATGCAACAGATCTCCCGTGGTAAGTTCGATTGCCTTCAGCGCACCACCGCCGGATTTACCCGCACTCGCCTTTGATGGATATGGGCTTTGCTGTTCATTGCCAACTCGCCCGCGAGTACTGGCCTTGTATCCGGTTCTTGTCCATCGGCGTACGCCTTTGCTCCACGCTTCCTTCAGACCCCACCTCGCGATGACGCCCTTGCGCTTCGCTAATCCTTCACCTCCATCAGGTTGGATAGGGGACTTACACCCCATCAACTATCGAACATGCACGGCACACAATGACAGAGTGTGGAAATCCCTTCGGGATTGCCACACTCCCACGGCCTCGACGACTGGAATATATTACTTTTTCGTGCCCACTCAAGCCGAACCATCGCCACCGCAAGGGGCTTGTAACGGATGTCTCAGGTCCAAGGCGTAACGCCTGTCCCGGTACACTCACCTCTCAGGAAGGCTTGGTTTCCTCGTTTGGCGCGGAGCGCATGAGATCGCACTTCGTTGTAGCGGTTGCAATGGGGCCAGCGTTGCGGGCAGGGAACGAGACTGTTACGAAACCGACTGGTAATAGCGACGACCGCCGCCACGACAAATGGACGGTCATCTAAGGCAGTTGAGTTCCATCAGGCGACTTTCTGAATTGGCAGCGAAATACGGAAAACGGTGCCACTCTTACCCAGAACTTCGCTGCTCTTGTACCGAATACTCCCACCGTGTCCGGCGACGATCTCTTGTACGACCCAAAGACCAAGTCCGTTGCCGTCCGGCTTTTGAGTCTTGAACGAATCGAATAGAGTCTTACGGAGTGCCGCTGGTATACCGCGCCCATTGTCGGCGATGATGATGACCGCGGCTTGCTGACGAACCGCCACGCGGACATGCAAACTGCCTGAGTGCGGCAAAGCATCGATCGCGTTGAGCAGGAGGTTGGTGAGGACCTGAAACATTTCTCCGCGTTTCACGGAGGCCAACGCTGCTTCAGGCAAGCGCATTTGGACGTTGATTCTTTTTTTCGATATCTGTTGCTGATGCAGTTTGAGCGCGGAGGAAGCCAGCTCCACCAGATGGATTTCTTTGGCTCCTGTGTCCAGTCGAATGAAACCAAGGCTCCGGCTTGTGATCTCTCCCAAACCGCGTACCTGAAGGTCGGCTTCATCCAGATATTCGGTAGAGTGTTGGGGGTCGTTGATCAGAGTTCGTGCCAAGAAAATCAGATTCGTAAGGGCCTCTAGGCGGTTGCTAACCTCGTGCATGGTCGCTCCGACCAGCCTCCCGGCCAGTGCGAGCTGATGGTATCGGCGGAGATTTTCTTCGCACGCCTTGAGCTTACGACCCGGGTCCTCAAAGGAGTCGCGGTTTATTGGCGAATCCATGAATCATCAGAGGGTTGCCCGTATGCTTTGGGTTGGCTGACTGTTTCGCTAACACAGCTTCTACGTCGCCTACCAGACTGTCTCTTCTCGGCTAATCTGACGACGTTTAAGGCGCGGTTGTTCTGAGGGAGGAATTTCACTCCCTCCCTCAGCGCCGCATCCTAGTGACAAAGGAGTTTTGAATGTCTAAAACTACGGCTGACCGCGAAGACGAGCACGTCGATCTGCGTAATCCCGAACACGTGGCGTACTGGACCCAACAATTTGGTATAACCGCCGCCACCCTAGAACAACTCATCAATGCTAATGGAAACGTTGCAGCAAATTTACGCTTGGTCCTTGGCAAGTGACCGAAAATGCTCTCTAGAATAGAAAACGCCGCCACTGCTGGTATGAACCGCTAGCCCCGCGGCCTTCCAAGTCGAATCGGCCAATGCGCCAAACTCGCCGCCGAAGACAATCGTTGTAACCAACAGCGCGCACGCTACCGCATACTGCGCTATCTCGACTTGCAGTTGGCGCGGTTCGTTCTACCTACACATCCATGTTCGCCTTGTAGTCGCCTAACGATGCAGGTTTGAGGACGCCAGTTTGAAAATTCCGCTCTAGTTCGCGGCTGGCGCCTTCGGTCTCGCGTCATGGAGAACTTTGAGAACGTTAGAATCCACCAAATAACTGATTGTTGCTCCGCAGGCGAAACATTCGGTTTCCTGCAATTCACCTGCCTCCGCTTGATCGGCAATCGAGGAAGACCGTAGGCACTCGGGGCAGGTCACAACGATATAGTCCGCATCCCTGCGCGGAATCCAAAGGGGCGCTTTGTCCGCTTTGCCGATGTGAGGACGTATTGGAGAATCCGAGATCAGTTCCTTCATCTTTGCCTTGAGGTCGCCCGGAGTGTATTCACCTTTTTGGAAGAAGTGATCGACCAGCAGACCGAGCGGCATGGTCGCAAGAATGAATTCGCCGCTGATGCCTATCGTCGGCAGATGCGGAAACCTGCGACGGACGATCGAGAGCAGTTCGAACCCGGACATGTTTGGCATGCGCAAGTCGGAAATAATGATGTCCGGCAGGACTTCTCGCAGGATTTATCAGTTGCGATCCCGTTCTTCGTCAGGATTGATCCCTATAAACGCCCTTCGCGTTATCAATGGTTGCTGACGATATGCCGACTTGTCATTACTAATGTGAAACAGATCGCTAAGCTTTCCCAGGTTCCCCCTTAGACGGGCGTTTCTCCGACACCCTACTGATGTGGCCGAAGACGGTGTCCAGCACTCTATCGACGAATAAATCGTTCATGACTGAATTCCTGTAAGGGACAAGAAGCCGATGGTAGATCGGACCGTAAAGACAGTCGAGGATAACGTCCGGGTCACTTTCGGGCGCGATTTCTCCGCGAGAAGCGGCGTTCCGCAGAAAGCCTCTAGCGATCTCCCGCCTTGGCTCAACCCACCGGTCTTCGATCTGCTTCACAAGTTTTTCGTCCTGTTGAGCGCGACCGATCAGCGAACGCAGGACTGCGCCGCGAGAGCTTGAGTACAGGGCCACGAGCCGCTTCATCGAAGCCTCAAATGTTTCCCGAACGGTGGCGAGTTCGCGCAATGGTGCCATCTTTGTGACTTCGGACAGGATGGCGTCGGTTAGGAGTGTGGAAACGTTCGGCCATCGGCGATAGATGGTTGTCTTTGCTATACCAAGGTGCGATGCCAAGCCTTCAATCGTGACCGCTTCCAGTCCGAACCGATCGGCTAGATCAAGGGCTGCCTGAAACACCAGTTCCGTGGCTTGTTCGCCCCGTTTTTGAGGCGTCTTGACGGTCTTTTTGTGTTTCTGCATTTTCTTCAGCTTCGTCAGGACTCTCTCCAATTGATGCGAAATTCATCCTTATTCTCGTGCATCCTCCCCGCATCGCTACGCGTCGTATCGTTAGGAGGATTCGAGATGAGTACATCTACATTTCCACTCGCGGGCAAGATCGCGATCGTAACCGGGGCTGCTAGCGGTATCGGTCTGGCTATTGCACAACAATTCATCCGAGAGGGAGCACGCGTCGTGGTCGAAGACATCGACCCGAGAATCGAGACGCAGTTTGCGGATGATGAAAATGTGGCGGCACTCGTGGCAGACGCAGGCAAAGAGGAATCCGCCATCGCGGCGGTAGATCTCGCGAAGAGCCGTTTTGGCAAAATCGACATCTTGGTAAACAACGCGGCACGCATCGTGTATAAACCAGCGGTTGAGATGACCCTTGCTGATTGGAACTCGATTCTGGATGTCACCTCCACGGGTGTGTTTCTCCATTCACGGGAAGCGCTGAAAGCGATGATTCCGAACAAGAGTGGTGCAATCATCAACATTGGTTCCTACGCCTGTGCGCAGACCTTCCCGGGTATAAGCGCCTACGCGGCCGCCAAGGGCGCACTGGCTCAGATCACAAGAACGTTTGCGCTGGAGGCAATCGAGCACGGCATCCGGGTAAACGCGATCGGTGCGGGAGACGTGGTGACCAACCTTCTAAATACGTTCCGGGAGGACGGGAGGGAGTTCCTGGCTCAACATGGAAAGAATGCACCGATCAAGCGGGCGGCGCAACCAGAGGAGATCGCCGAAGTCGCTGCCTTTCTCGCCTCCGACAAAGCAAGCTTCATTGTTGGCGCGGTGGTGATGGCGGACGGTGGGATGAGCATCGCCATTCCAAGCAAATGACAGTGCGTTTACCCGGGTGTACTTGCACTTCGTACATTAGTCCCGTGAAACGCCGTTCTCGTCAGTTGCGGATTACTCTCGATAAGTCACGCTCAGATATCGACGAACAGGCTGGTCGTAGACTCTGAGAATGACCCAGGCGAATGCAACCGTGATGCAGACTCCGAGCGCGATCTCGGTCCATAGAGTTGTCGACGCGACGAGATGATGTTTCGCGGCGTAGTCGCCCCAGATCCACATCATGCCATAGTGCGTCATGTAGAGCGGGTAAGACATGTCTCCGGAGAACCGGCAAAGGCGTTCGATCCTGGGTGTCACCGAGGCACCCGCGCCGAGCGCAATGATCAACGGAAAGACCACCACGATCACGATCACTTCTCGTACCCAACCACCCTTTGCGTAGGGTGATGTCAAGGCCAGAATCAGCAGAAGGCTGAGGGCTGCGAATCCCAGGCGGGTGCGCAACCGCCAGCCCAGGCGATAGATGAGCAACCCTGCGGGAAATGAGAAGGCTACGCGTGCACCGCCATCCCAGAAATTTTTTGTGCTCCAACCGCCTGGAAGGTTGCCGGCGCGGTAACCAACCCAGCAAAGCAGTACGGCCGCCGCCACTGTGAGTGCTATGAGCGCACCACGTCTGATCCGGTACAGGATCAGACCGAAGATAAGATTCGCAACGTACTCCCAGAAGAGCGACCAGGCGGGAGCGTTGAGACCGAAGAGATTGCGTCCCCGCTCCGGCATGGCCCCGTAGGGAATCAACAGTAGGGAGGCGGCAAAGATCAGTGCGATTCGGGCGGCACCGTAGCCCGGGGCTACACCGAAAGGGTTCAAATAAAAAGCTACCAGACCAAGCACAGCACCGAAGATCACCATGGGGTGAAGCCGGATCAGGCGCGCCTTGAAAAATTTGCCAAGGCCGATCTTTGCGATGCGGTCGTCGTATGCGTAGCCCATCACAAACCCGGAGAGGCAAAAGAAAAAATCGACGGCAAGGAAGCCGTGCCCAATCCAAAGCTTGCTGTAGTCATAGATGACCATCTCTGAGAAGTGGAAGATCACCACGAAAAGTGCTGCCACGCCACGCAGGCCATCCAGCACGGCGAAGTGGGGTTTCTTGCTGCCGACGACAGAAGTGGGGAGCGCAAAAGTAGAGTTCATCTGCTTTGCACAACATATATCAGTTGCGATCCCGTTCTTCGTCAGGATTGATCCCTATAAACGCGCTTGCGGTCAGCGAAGACACCAAGTGGCAGCTCATCTTCAGCGCAGTTCAATAGATGAATTCAAACTGACCCACTGCCGGGTGTGAGCTCGCGGGCGGTTTGAGGGGTCGGGCTTGCGTGCGATTGCCGACTTATCGCTGTGAGGCTGCCGAGAGTGTGGCAGCCCCGGTTGTGGCGTCCTGGATTGGGATTAGTCACTGCAGGCGACTTTTCGTTGCCAATCTGAACGGCGCGCGCTTAGTCCCGCGATCTCTACTCGATCTCGCGAACGACTCTGCAAGGATTGCCTACTGCAAGGACGTTGTCCGGTAGACTCCGGGAGACGACGCTTCCAGCGCCTACGACTGTGCGCGATCCGATAGTGACGCCAGGAAGAATAATCGCGCCCGAACCTACCCATACATCTGACCCGATCATAATGGGAGCGCCATACTCCTCCTTACGTCTCAACGCAGCGTTGAGAGGATGAAGTGGAGTGAGGATTTGCACGCCAGAACCGAACTGGCTGTAGTCCCCAATGGTAATTTTGCAGACATCGAGGACGGTGCAGTTGAAGTTGAAGAATACCCGCTCGCCAAGTTCTATGTTGGATCCGTAATCACAGAAGAACGGCGGCTGCAGCCAAGCAGTATCCCCGCCTTTGCCAAAGATCTTCAAGAGCAGCTCCCGTCTCAACTCCCGGTCCCCCTCGCGGGTAGCGTTCAGAATCTGGCAGAGGTCACGAGCGCGGTCCCGTGCTTGGACCAACTCGGGGTCTAGCGCGTTGTACAGTTCTCCGGCAAGCATCTTTTCACGTTCGGTGTTCATCATGTACCTTTCGACCACTTTTGCAGGGAGCTACTTCCTCTCTCTGTCGAGTTTGATGCCGGACACTCTCAAGAATTTCTCCAGTGTGTCGATGACCACGTGCAGGGTTCCGAGAAGGTCGGACTGGTGTAGAGCCGAGGATGAAGCGGGATGTCCTCACGCCTTGCGCAAAACTCGGGATCGATGAGCGACAGTTAATCTTTCCGAGGCGGCGCTTTGGACTCCTGCCGCGATGCCGACTGCGGTACTTGCCTGCGAACAGGGCCGACAGCGGCAGCATCTCGTTCGCCGCAGGAAGACTGAGCAACATCCCAACAAGGATCAGGTAGAGGGATCTCGTTTCAAATGTTCTCTGCCCCACGAACAGAGAACATCCAATACCGGGACCAACGTCCGTCCGTACGGCGTCAGCGAGTATCGCACTCGCAGGGGCAAGCCTTGCTGCTGATGACGTTCCAGAATCCCAGCCTCTGTCATATCCCGCAAATGACGGAGAAGCATCCGCTCTGTGATTTCAGGGATACTCTTCCGCAATTCGTTCGTCCTCATCGGCCCGTCCAACAATCGCCAGAGGATTGTGCCCTTCCATCGCCCGTCGATGACGCTGAGCGCCGCATCGATGGGGCACGGTGAGATCTCCTTCTTCGAGACGCCCATAGACTGCTCCAACTGACAACTTTGTCAGTGCTACTTTTTGCATCAGTGCTCCATTCGAAAGCGTCTTTGGCGAAGAGTCAATAGGACCCCGTATGCACATGTTCAACATAGCAACCCTCTTCGTCGTTCTGACCCTGGTAGGAGTCGAGTTTTCTGTATCTGCATTCATGAACCCTGCCGCGTCGCGGCTCGAACCCGAGTCGCAATTGAAGATGCTAAGCCATTCTGCTCTTGTGCTTGGAAAGGTGATGCCGATCTGGTACTCGGTCTCTACCCTGCTTCTCGGTATCCAGACCTGGCTCTGTTGGCACACGCCGGGGCGCTCAATTCTGCTTACAGCGGATGCGATCATGGTTCTTATTGCGGTGGCATCGATCCTTCTCCTGGTTCCACTCGCCAGTCGTGTGGCGGAAGGTGCTACTGATTGGCAGCGGATAAATCGGATTTGGGACCGGAGAAATCGAGTGCGCATAGCCGCTCTCGGCACTGCAGCTGTCCTGCTTACATACGTTGTAGTCCGCTGAGGGAGGTTCGATCCAGATCAGTACCGGGAAACGCCGTTCCCGTCACCGCCGCGACGATGGCCAGTGCTGCGCCCACCCACAACAGGCTGGAATCTATATTTAACTCGATGGCGCGGACCGAAAACTTCGAAGCATAACGGGCGAGCATAGCGACCATCGGCCGGACACTTACCACACCGATTAGGGCACACTCGCCTCCTACAGAGTCTTCTTTCGAAACATGGAGATCGGAGAACTCAATGCGGAAGAGCTTCGCTTCAGATCTGCGCGGAGAGTAGTCTGCGGCTGCCGCGCGATGTGCAGATTGTGGAAGTGACAGAGTGTGAGAGCCAGTAAACAGCGTTTCAAAGAGCCGTCTAACCAGCAGCTTCGACCCGATGTTTCCGAAACATCTGTTTTCAGCGAACGACAAATAACGAAGTATTACTTCTGAGAACACTGACTATGGGGAAGTAGCGGGACTCGTTCTAGACGCACATAAAGAGTGTGGCGAACGTTGTTCTCCACACTCCTAGATCCGACTCCTTGAAACGGCATGCACTGAGGGCAACAGTCCGGCCGCCTATCGTTCACATTTTATCGACTTTCTCACCAGTGACCGTGATGGCATTTTCATCAATTACCTCGCGAAGCTTGCGGCCACTACCACGAAATGCACTTTAAGCGGGGGACCTTCTGAGGGTAGGCTAAACGTAGCTACTCCGGTGCAATCAGGATGAACGAGATAAACACCGGTGCCGGGTGTCCATGAATCCGTTTCCGGCGTACCGTCGAAAACGATTGGTCTCGAATGGTCAAATGTCCAGCACCGTCATAGGTTTGGAGGACGACACCGCGGAATGGAAGGCCCAGCCCGGGCGCGGTAGTAGCGTCAATCGTCAGACCATAAGCGCCGTGAAGCGTTGCATTCGAGCATCCTCTGCCTCTCCCCTCCTCATCGTCCGCCCGGGCGGAGGGTGCTATAGTCGAAAATCCGTAAACCATGGCTAGAAGCGCCGCGATCACCGATAGCTTTGATACTGATTTGCTTTGCATGTGAGATCCTTCTCTGAATACCTGTCAGAACTGCTTGGTCGTTAAATAAGCGCGTTCAAAACCACTTGATCTCCGTTTTGGTGCCGAGCATAAAGCCTTCCAACTTGGATCGAGCACGGTCATCAGAACCGAAACCGTCCTTAAGGTCAAAGAAACTGATCGTAAAACTCTTGTTAACGGCTAAGTGGAAACGTTTGAGGTGGATAGGGCAGACCGTAAACGATGAAACAGCGTAGACTCCATACGGGATCAACCCTTCTATCCCTTTGGGAGCCAAAGTGTGCGGACAGATTCCCGAGTGGTCTATCAATTCGGTCCGTTTGAGGTAAACGTTCCGGCTGGCGAGCTTCTCAAGAGCGGAAGGCGTATTAGGCTACAACAACTCCCTCACAGACTTCTCGTCGCGCTCCTGGAACATCCCGGAGAGGTAATCAGCCGGGAAGAACTTCGAAGCCGCCTCTGGCCTGACGATACCTTCGTTGATTTTGACAGCAGCCTCCGCGTTGCAGTCGGCAAGCTGAGGGAGGCGCTTGGCGATGATGCCGAAAATCCCCGCTACATCGAGACCATTCCCAAGCGCGGGTATCGCTTTCTCGCTCCGAAGTCCTATCCGGAACTCGCCACCCGCGGCATCGGAGAACTCGGTGCGACCCCGTTATCCGCCGAGACCGTCGCGCTTGACGACGGCCGCACTGGCGCACCCCTCGTGCACCGCTCGATCTGGTCCCGCTGGTGGATGCTTACAGCAGTTTTGTTGCTCATCGCCGTCGCCGGGATCGCCGTAGCGTTCCGCACCTTCCGCCACACGAAGGTGCTGACAGAAAAGGACACGGTTGTCCTCGCCGACTTCGTGAATTCCACGGGTGATCCTGTATTCGATGGGACATTGCGTCAGGGATTGTCCGTTCAACTGGAGCAGTCGCCCTTCTTGAGCATGGTCTCTGAGGGACGCATCCAGCAGACACTGAAGATGATGGGGCAGCCTGCCGATGCAAAACTTACGCCGGCGATAGCGCGGGAACTCTGCCTGAGGATGGGCAGCGCGGTCGTGCTCGACGGCTCCATCGCCCAAATTGGCAGGCGCTATCTGCTGACCATCAAGGCGGTCAACTGCTCGAGTGGCGATTCGCTGGCGAGCACGGAAGTTCAGGCCAGCGACAAGAACGATGTGCTCGATGCTTTGGGAAAGACAGCTTCCGCGATGCGGAACAAGCTGGGCGAGTCGCTTGGCACTGTGCGGAGGTTTGATACTCCTCTTGAACAGGCGACTACGACGTCGCTTGAGGCCCTTAAGGCTTACAGCCTGGGCCGGAAGGCATCGGCTGCGAGCGAGTGGGCTGCCGCCGTCCCGTTCTACCAGCGCGCCATCCGCCTCGATCCGAATTTCTCGATGGCCTATGCCAGGCTCGGGAATTCCTATCGTATGCTGGGCGAGCCGATCTTGGCGGCGGAGAACACTCGGAAGGCCTACGAACTGCGCGAACCCGTGAGCGAGTTGGAGAAGTTCTACATCGAGTCTCATTATTATCAGCAGACCACCGTAGAGTTGGAAAAGGCGCGCGAGGTCTACGAACTTTGGGCACAGAGCTATCCACGAGATTGGGCACGGCCAAGCGCCGAGACTGCTGTCTCATCTATGCAGGGTCGATACGATAAGGGCCTTATCGAATCCCGCGAGGAATTCCGCCTCAACCCCAACGGCGATGGTTATTATGACCTCCTCTATTTCTATCTGAGGCTGAATCGTCTGCAGGAGGCCCAGTCCACATTCGAAGAGGCAGAG
>Ga0206811_1030_pt2 | contig 48315 bp, 31 predicted proteins | sample Alteio_BWOrgCont_53_FD_152886 | JGI IMG/M metagenome (GOLD analysis project Ga0206811, IMG submission 152886) | Enriched cells from forest soil in Barre Woods Harvard Forest LTER site, Petersham, Massachusetts, United States -... | ecosystem: Environmental > Terrestrial > Soil > Temperate forest >... | reverse complement strand
GCCCCAGATTTTTTTCGCGTGGGCCTGCGATTCAGGCGTGGGTTTTACGGGATTGACCGCCGGAGCTGCAGGCGATGGAGCGGCGTTCGACGATGCTTCCTGTGCGGGAAGGTAAGCCAAGGGGACAAGGAAGAATACAGAAGAAACAAGCAAGACTCTAAACACTTTAGGCCTCCAGGTAGGGAACAAACTATTCAACTAAGGAGAATGCGTCGAGGATGCTACTCCTACGAAGAAACGATTTGAAAGATAAATTCGTTCTGCCGTGAGGGACGCTTGACAATACGAAATATTCTGCAGTTAACTGGTTCTTCCGAAAGCGCTTACATCCCAACCATTGCACCCGGAGCGAGTGAAGAGCAAAGCCATTTTCACGGCAGCATTGCTGGCCGCAACCCTGCTCTTCGCGAGTGGGCAAAGTCGCGTTTCTTCGCCGGTCTCTTCAAACAATGGAACTGACCAGAAAAGCTGGCCTGTGTATGGCGGTCAACTGGCGCAGGACCACTACTCGTCGCTTGCGCAAATCAATCGCTCCAATGTGAAAGATCTGCAGGTAGCGTGGACCTTCGACACGGGAGAAACAGGCGGCTTTCAATCGAGCCCCATCATTGTTGAAGGTGTGCTTTATAGCTATACGCCGTCACAAAAGGTCATCGCACTCGATGCAGCCACGGGCAAGCTTCTCTGGAAGTTTGACAGCGGCATTCAGGGGACACAGCCCGCCCGAGGGACTCGCGTATTGGTCCGATGGGAAGAGCGGGCGCATTCTTGCCGGCGTGATGAGCTTTCTGTATGCGCTGGACGCCAGTACCGGGAAACCTATTCCATCCTTTGGAGGGAATGGCAGAATCGATCTACGCGAAGATCTGGGGCGCGATCCGGCTACTGTTTCTATTGCGCTCACCAGCCCTGGCATTGTCTATAAGGACGTTATTATCGTCGGTGGACGCGAGCCGGAGACACTGCCAGCCCCGCCGGGCGATATTCGCGCTTACGATGTTCGCAGCGGCAAACTGCGCTGGTCGTTTCACACGATTCCTCATCCAGGCGAATACGGTTCCAGCACATGGCCGAAGAACGCATGGCAGCACAGCGGCGCAGCCAATAACTGGGCCGGCATGGCGGTCGATGCGCAACGGGGCATCGTGTATGTGCCGACGGGATCAGCGGCTTTTGACTTCTACGGCGGCGACCGGGTCGGTAACGATCTCTTTGCCAACACGCTGCTCGCTCTGGATGCGAAGACGGGCAAACGCCTCTGGCATTTCCAGGCAGTGCGGCATGACCTCTGGGACCGCGATTTTCCGTCGCCGCCTGCGCTGGTAACCGTGGAGCGAGGCGGCAGGAAGGTCGACGCAGTTGCGCAGACTACCAAGCAGGGCTGGGTCTACCTCTTCAACCGGATCAATGGTCAGCCGCTCTTTCCGATTGCCTATCGGAATTACCCGGCGAGCACTGTGCCGGGCGAGGTCACGGCAAAGACGCAGCCGCTGCCGATGAAGCCTGCGCCGTATGCGCGGCAGGCGCTCACCGAAGACATGCTGACCAATCGCACGCCAGAGGCACATGCGTGGGCGTTGCGGGAGTTCCACACCTTGCGCAGCGCAGGCCAGTTTGTGCCGTCGAGCCTAGACAAGCAGACGGTCGTCTTTCCCGGCTACGATGGCGGCGCTGAGTGGGGTGGTCCGGCAGTCGATCGAGAAACCGGCATCCTGTACGTCAATGCGAACGAGATGGCCTGGACTGGAGGGCTAGTCCAGAACCAGTCGTCTCATGAGAGCGGGATCACTCTCTATCAGGATCAATGCAGTCTTTGCCATGGCGATGATCGCACAGGCTCACCGCCCGCATTTCCATCGTTGATCCATATCGGGAAGACGCGGACTGCCAACCAGATTCGGACTATCATCCGGCAGGGGCAGGGAAGAATGCCAAGTTTTCCCGGCTTTTCAGATGAGCAGCTGGATGCGGTTGTTCATTACCTGTTGAAAGGCAGCGATCAACGGAAAGAGCTGGAAGGCAATCGAGCGGCTGGGCAGACTGAAAAGTATCGCTTCACCGGCTATCGCAAGTTTCTCGATCCGGATGGTTATCCGGCCATCGCGCCGCCGTGGGGAACGCTCAACGCGATCGATCTGAATACGGGAAAATACGCCTGGAAGATTCCGCTTGGCGAATATCCGGCTCTTGCAGCCAGTGGTATGACAAATACTGGCTCGGAGAACTACGGCGGTCCTGTTGTTACGGCGGGCGGTCTTGTTTTCATCGCCGCTACGAATTACGACAGGAAGATGCGCGCCTTCGATAAGGCAACAGGCCAGCTGCTCTGGCAGGCCACGCTGCCATTTTCAGGGAATGCGACTCCAGCTACGTATGAGGTCGGAGGCAGGCAGTATGTCGTGATCGCTACGGGCGGCGGTAAAGATCCGAAATCGCCTTCGGGCGGTGTTTATGTTGCGTTTGCGCTACCCCGATGACCCGCCCCCCACCCCTGAGGTGGTTAAGTCCAACAAAAGATTCATTCTTTTCGAAATAGCCGTGCAAAGTCTTCATTTCAAAACTATTTGCAGGCAAAGCATTGAAATGAATGAGCTATGCAGTTATGTTCCAAAAAGTTTTCTCTTCTATTTCAAGTATAGCTTTTTCAGACGTAATTCCATGCAACTGATCGTTGCAACGACTATGGAGTCACCTGCAAAGGCCGCATTCATTCAGCACGCCACTATGGCAAGACTAAAGCGATTTCATGCAGGGTGTAAACCAAGTCGCGAACGGCCCGGGGCTGAAGCCCCTCAGAATTCTGCCGCATATTCACCGGGCTGAAGCCCGGTGCTTCTACCCTTAGCTTTTATTGAGGCTATGCGTATATGAAAACCGCTTTAAAGTCGTGCCTCTTCAAGACAGTGACTTTTACGGCAGCCTCTGAAACCGCTGCTTACCAGTCTTCTCGTCTTACCGAGGCTTTCCGCAACCTATTTTGGCCGCGTCCCTCGCGAGGAGAAATTCCTCAGATGTGAAGGTTTTTTTCTGTTCGGATCTGGACGCGCATTTTCGGAATTGAACAATGGAATTTCTTGCTGGGCAGAAGAATTGGCGGCTAATTGAAATGGAATCAGCTGTTCACGATTTCTGCGGTTTGGCTGTCAAAATGCGGCTGAAAAGTGTTCTTTTTTTGCTTTGCGAGGCCTCGATGCACACCTTTCTGCAGGATATTCGTTATGCGCTGCGGCAGATGCGGCGCTCTCCGGGGTTTGCCTTCACCGCCATTCTCACGCTCATCATGGCCATCGGCGCGAATGTTATCGTCTTCGGCGTGCTGAATGCGTTGGTGCTGCATCCGCTGCCGGTGCCCGAGGCAAATCGTGTCTTCCAGATACAGAGCCCCAACGACATCGCACTGTCGTACCCGAATTACCGGGATGTCCGTGAGCGGAATCACACATTTTCCGATGTGGCGGTGTATCGGCTGGCGCGTATCGGGCTGGATGCTAACGGAACCGCACAGCCGGTATGGGGTTATGAGGTCAGCGGGAATTACTTTGATCTGCTGGGCGTGAAACCCCTATTAGGACGGTTTCTGCGCCCTGCCGATGACGTGAAGAAAAACGGCAGCCAGTATGCGGTGCTGAGCTATGCGTGCTGGAAGGTGCGCTTTGGCGGTGATCCGAATGCTGTGGGCAAGACTGTGCGGCTGAATAAGCAGCCCTATATGGTGATCGGAGTTGCGCCGGAACACTTCAACGGGACGGAGCGCTTTTTCTGGCCGGAGCTTTGGGTTCCAGTGCAGAACGAAGAGCAGATCGAGGGATATAACTGGCTCGACAATCGCGGAAACAGCAATTCCTGGGACATTGGACGGCTCAAGCCGGGAGTCACGCCTGCGCAAGCTAACGCGGATCTTGCTAGTGTAGCTGCGCTGCTGGCGCGACAATATCCCCAGGACGATAAGAGCCTTACGCTGAAGGTGACGCAGCCCGGCCTGCTGGGAGATGTGCTTGGCGGTCCGGTACACGCTTTTCTTTATGGCGTGATGGGGCTGGCTGCTCTTGTTCTGCTGGCGGCTGGCGCCAACCTGGGCGGATTGTTCGCGGCGCGCGCGGCGGACCGCGCCCGGGAGATGGGTATTCGCATCGCTATCGGTTCCAGCCGCAGGCGGATTCTGCGTCAGCTGCTGACCGAATCGGTGCTGCTGTCGGTCGCAGGCGGCATCGTTGCCTCTGGTATCGCCGCGCAGCTGCTGCATGTACTCACCGCGTGGCATCTCAGCGCGGAAATTCCCGTGCAGCTTCTGCTGGAACCGGACGCAGGCATCTACCTGTTTGCCGTGCTGCTGGCGCTGCTTACCGGCGTTTTCTTCGGCGTGGTTCCGGCGCGACAGATATGGAAGACGGACCCGAACCAGGTGCTGAAAGCTGCAGGTGCGGGGGACGTGGGACAGCGCAGGTTTGCGCTGCGCGACATTCTGCTGGCAGTGCAGATTGCGCTCTGCTGCCTGCTGGTGACGGCGTCGTTTGTTTCGCTGCGCGGCCTGCTGCGCACATTCGCGATGCCAATGGGCATTCGTCCTGACGGAGTCACGCTGGCGACGATGGATGTGCATCTCGCCGGATACGATCAAGCGCAGTCAGCGGCGATGGAGCTGCGACTGCGAGATGCAGTTGCGGCGATTCCAGGCGTAACCGGAGCTGCGTTTTCCGATACGACGCCACTGAGCCTAGATCAAAACGGTAACTCGATCTATGCGCCGGGCACGACCGATTTTTCTGTTTCCAATGTGAAGTTCTGGGCGAATCCCTACAACGTATCTCCGGACTACTTTGCCGTTGCGGGTACACGGCTGTTGGCGGGCCGCACATTTACTGTCCACGATGATAAGCAAGCGCCAAATGTAGCTATTGTGAACGAAACATTTGCGCGGCAGCTCTTTGGAACGGCGAATGCCGTTGGCAAGCATTTTCCTCTGAGCCGAGATGCACAGGCGGAAGTCGTCGGCGTGGTTGAAGACGGAAAGTACGAGACTCTTACCGAGAACCCAACCGCGGCTGTATTTTGGCCGATTTTGCAGCGCTCGAATAGCGACGTAGTTCTGCTGGTGCGGTCCAACCGCCATCCTGCGGAGATCATTCCGGCGATGCGGCGGGCGATTGCGAATGTCGATCCGGCGTTGCCGGTTTTCAGCCTCAGCTCATGGCCGGATGCGCTCAACTTTGTGATGCTGCCCGCTCGCGCGGCCACTGTTGCTCTCGGCATTCTGGGGGCGCTGGCGATGATGCTGGCAGTGACCGGCATCTTTGGCATGGCGAGCTATACCGTCTCGAAGCGCATGCGGGAGTTGGGTATCCGTGTGGCTCTGGGAGCGCAGAACTGGCAGGTGCTGCGAGCTGCCCTGGGACGGGCTGTCATGCTGCTGGGGATTGGGTCGCTGGCTGGGTTGATTCTGGGAGTGGCTGCCAGCCGGATTCTGTCCAGCATTGTGTTTCAGGCTTCGGCTTCAGACCCGCTGGTGATTTTCGGTGTGGTCGTGACGATGGCGCTTATTGGGCTGCTCTCTGCTGCGATTCCGGCGCGACGGGCATTGTCGGCAGAACCGGCCAGATTGCTGCGGGATGAATAAGTTCTGGTGATTCAAGAACGCATGATCTTTGTTCCCTGCATTGTCATCCATCCACTCCGTTACGCTGCGATTGGGATCAGGAAGAACTCTCCAGGGCAAAAATGAAGAGGGCCCCCAAGCCAGTTCAGGGGGATTTGCGGTACTCTGTTGGCCGGGGTCTCCTACCGTGATCGAGGCATTCCGGCACGACTTCAACCAGCGGTTTCGCCCGGAAGCGTATCGCAAAATGCTGCACAGCCTGGATGCGTGTGTGCGCACCCATGTCGAGTTCCGCGTTGCCGAAACGCCGTGTTTCTTTCCGAAGAAACTGCTCGACGAAATGGCCGCTATCGGCGCGGAGCTGACACATCGGCTGGTGGACGACCAGGCATATCTCAAGGCTTCCCGTGCTGTGATTCCCGCACAATACTGCGCGGCGGATGAGACGCCGCATCCACACTTTATGACGGCCGATTTCGGGCTTGTGCGCGACTCGGATGGAAGGCTGTCTCCGAAGCTGGTGGAGATGCAGGCGTTTCCTTCCGTGTTTGCCTATCAATTTGTCTTGAATGAAGTGTACCGCGCCGGTTTTGATCTCGATGGCTCGCTCGGCTATCTGCTGGGCGGTCATACGGAAGCCAGCTTCTGGAAGTTGATGGAGAAGGTTATTTTGCGCGGGCACCATCCGGAAAATGTGGTGCTGACAGAGGTAGAGCCACGGAAGCAGAAGACGCTGCCGGATTTTCTGGTAACCGCCGAGCGTCTCGGCATCGGGATTGTCGATATTGCCGAGCTTGTTCCCGATGTCCAGCCTGGCAAACCTACGCGCCTGTGCTACCGCAATGGCAAGAAGCTGGTGCCGATACGACGCATCTACAACCGCGCCATTGTGGATGAATTAATGCGCAAACAGATTGAACTGCCCTTCGATTATCGCGAGTCATTCGACGTGGAATGGGCGGGGCATCCGAACTGGTATTTCCACATCAGCAAATTTTCGATTCCGCATCTCGATCACCCTGCTGTTCCGCCTGCCGTATTTCTTGATGACTGGATGGCGGGCAAAGGCCGTAACCGGCTGCCGGAGGGCCGCGAACAGTGGATATTGAAGCCGCTTTTCTCGTTTGCCGGGAAGGGAATTGAGTTTGCACCATCGGATGCAATGCTGGCGGCTATTCCGAAACAGGAGCGCCATGCGTATCTTTTGCAGCAGCGGGTCCAGTTTGAATCCGTAGTGGAAACGCCCCACGGCTCAACGCAGCCGGAGATTCGCATTCTTTACCTCTGGCCGGATGGCGGGAGGCTGGAGCCGGTGCTGTCGCTGGTTAGACTGGGACGGGGCAAGATGATGGGCGTTGACCACAACCGCGACATGGAATGGGTTGGGGGTTCGGCGGCTTTCTATCCGGCAAAAGCCTAGCAGCAGTCATGCAAACGAGCCTTAACCGCCTGTTGGGTAAAATTGATTTGATTCGGGCGAAATCCCTGGCTCGACAACCTGTCAGTTTTAGCAATGGAGATTATGCTGGAAGCAGCGAAGCCCTCTCGCACCGCTCTTGGTGTCGCCGTTCGCAGAGCGTCGCATCAGCTCTACGACTCGCCTCCACTGGTACTTGACGATCCGATTGCCGTTCCTATTCTGGGCGAAATTTATCGCTCGGCACTTGAAGATGCCGGCGCATCGATCCACGAGAGATTCTCACTTGCAATGCGTGCGTGGCTGGTCGCCCGCAGCCGGTATGCGGAGGACAAGCTTGCCCAGGCTGTCAATCGAAGCGTGCGGCAATACGTCCTGCTCGGCGCGGGCCTTGATACATTTGCCCACCGTAACCCGTACCCCAACCTTCGTGTCTTTGAGGTCGATCATCCGGCTACGCAGCAGTGGAAGCGCAATCTTTTAGCTTCGAATCAATTGCCGGAGCCCACCAGTCTGCGCTACGTTCCTGTAGATTTCGAACGTCAGAGCCTCGCGGGTCAGCTGGAAATCAGCGGTCTTGACTTTACTGCTCCAACCGTCTTCGCATGGCTCGGAGTCGTGGTGTATCTCACGCATCCGGCTTTTCGCTCCACGCTCGATTTGATTGCCTCTTTTCCCGCGGACAGCGGCGTCATTATGGATTACGCGTTGCCTCGTCACGTCTTGCCACCACATGAGGTGCAAGCTCGCGATTTGCTCGCTGCTCGTGTCGAAAGCATAGGCGAGCCGTTCCAACTCTTCTTCACGCCGGAAGAGATTGCTGCCGAGCTAACCGCTTTTCCAGTCATCGAAGATCTAGATACGACAGAGCTGAACGACCGCTACTTCGCTGGGCGCACCGATCCGTTGAGTCTTACAGGCAGGTCCGGGCGCATGCTCAGCGCCTGGCGCTAATGGCTTAGTTTGTGAACTGACCTGGAAATTGCGGCGAGCTTGCTTGGTCTCAAGATCCACATGATCTGATCGATGCCTTCTGCCGAGGCATCAATCGTCGCGAGCGCAATGGGCATGCTATCGCGCGACAGAAGAACGGATGCCTGTCCATTTGCTTCAATCCACCTGAGTGTTATGCCTGTCCAGAAATGTGAAGCAAAGGCGGCAATGAACTTCGCAACGCGCTCGCGACCAGCAACCGGGACCCGGGCTGCCGTGCGTACAATACCACCGCCATCCGAATAGGAGACTACATCTTCTGCGAAGAGACCTTCGAGCGCAGCCAGATCTCCCTTTTGGGCGGCACCGATAAAAGCCTCGAGGAGGCGCTGCCGCTCCGCTGAACTGGCGGGTGTGCGCCGCCCATCTGCAATATGTTTACGGGCGCGGGAGACGAGTTGGCGGGTATTTGCTTCCTCTATTTGTAGAATGTCCGCGATCTGGCGATAGGAGTAATCGAATGCTTCGCGCAGAACATATGCGGCACGTTCTGTAGGAGACAGCTTCTCAAGAAGCAAGAGGATTGCGAGTTCCAATGCTTCGCCGCGCTCCGCACCTAATGCGGGATCGCTGCTGGTGTCCACTGGTTCGGGAAGCCACGGGCCAACGTAGGTTTCGCGCCGTGATTGGGCGCTCTGGGCGAAATTGATACACATGCGCGTCGTTGTCGTAGCCAGGAATGCCGACGGGTTCTCAACCACACTTCGATCGGTAGCCTGCCACCGCAACCAAACGTCCTGCACGATATCTTCGGCCTCAGCCGCACTTCCGAGCATGCGGTAGGCAATGCCGAATAGTCGTGGACGCACTGCAGCAAAAGCCGAAAGACCGTCGTCGTGTTCGCCGGTTTCTGCCTTAAGGCGAGCGGACGAAGGAGTTTCCGATATTGGCTCTTCTGACATTGCGATGGTCATAGTCTATCTCGCACCAGAGAGATAGCGCTCGACGCGTCTCAACCAAACCAACGAATGATTTTGCATCATGTCACAAAACGCTGCGCTGTTCGGTCTTAGCGAGTACGAGCGGCAGATGCGGAATCGCCGTTCGAATGAAGGGAGCAATCATGAAAATCGTAGTCATCGGCGGAACTGGTCTTATCGGATCAAAGCTTGTCAACAAGCTTCGTGAGCACGGGCACGAGGCGGTACCGGCATCACCGAATTCAGGTGTCAATACTCTTACCGGCGAGGGACTCGCCGAAGTGCTGAAAGGTGCTTTGGTGGTTGTTGATGTATCGAACTCTCCGTCCTTTGACGAGGACGTAGCGATGAATTTCTTCACCACCGCAACGCCCAACTTGCTTCGGTACGAGCAAGCCGCAGGCGTGCAGCACCACGTCGCTTTGTCTGTCGTGGGAACGGATCGTATCGCCCAGAGAAGGCCGTCGGATGCGGAAAAGACGATTCGCGGATACTTTCGTGCGAAGCTCGCACAGGAGAAGCTGATCGCAGAATCTCCGATCCCATTTTCGATCGTCCACGCGACTCAGTTTTTCGAGTTTGTCAAAAGTATTGCTGATGTTGCGAGCGACGGCACGACTGTTCGATTGGCGCCAGTGCTCGTCCAGCCGATGGCGGCTGACGATGTCGCCGCAGCGGTTGGACGGGTTGCGGTTGACGCTCCTGTGAATCGCATCGTCGAAGTAGCTGGGCCGCAAGAGTTCCGCCTCAACGAATTCGTTCTTCAGGGTCTCCGCGCCTACAACGACCCGCGCACGGTCGTCGCGGACCCTGGTGCCGGCTACTTTGGGATCGAAGTCGACGAGCGTACGCTCGTCCCGGGTAAAGACGCCCGATTAGGTGAAACGCGTTTTGAAACCTGGCTCACTCAGTCCGCAAAGCCCGTCGCGAGTGCAAATGCCAAGTCCACGGCGAATGCGGTAGGCTCGTCCCGCTAAGACAGAGGCCGAGTTTCGTGAACTCGGCTTCAAACCTGAACAAACAACCGACTGAAATACCGAGGAGATGCAGTTATGAGGATCGCAAAACTAATTTTGTGCCTGGCGTGGCTCACGCCCGGCTTGCTGATGGCACAGGAAGCTAAAGTCACGAAGGTCTTGTCGAAAGACCTGACGGACATTCCTGGCAAAGAAGGTCTGATGATCACCGTAGAGTACCCGCCGGGCGCTTCGGACCCTGTACATCGCCACAATGCATATGGCTTTATTTATGTGCTGCAAGGCTCGATCGTGATGCAGGTCAAAGGCGGAAAGGAAGTGACTCTGACGCCTGGTCAGAGCTTCTATGAGGGGCCTGATGACGTGCACGTCGTTGGGCGGAATGCAAGCCAAACCGAGCCGGCGAAATTCCTCGTGTTCCTGGTGAAGGACAAAGGCGCACCGGTGCTGGTACCCGTGAATTAAACATAGGCCGCAGTATTCTCGTTGTACAAAGCTCAGGGAGAAGATTCACATGAGTTAGAGAATGACAGGCATCATACCTCTATGTACCCATGGCTCCCACTCAAGGGAGCCGTGGCTCACTCGCGAGTATTCTCGGCGAACTTTTACGTGACAAGGGTGGACTTCAAACGAACGAATAGTCCAAATTGAGGAAGGCTCGTCGAGATTCAATGCATGCGAAATGACAACTCGAATTCGCAAGCAAGCGGACGTATCGTGCTTGCGGCCACGATCCTTGGATCGAGCATGGCGTTTATTGATGGAACTGTCGTCAATGTCGCACTGCCTGCGCTGCAGAACGCTTTGCACGCCTCGATTGCGGACGTGCAGTGGGTCGTGGAAGCGTACGCTTTGATGTTGGCGGCGTTGCTGCTTGTCGGTGGCTCTCTCGGAGATATCTTCGGCCGACGTAAGGTGTACGTTTTTGGCGTTGTTATATTTGCTGCCGCCTCTGCGTGGTGTGGTCTGGCTCGAAACATTGACATGTTGATCTGGGCCCGCTCGATTCAAGGCGTAGGAGCGGCTTTGCTGGTACCGGGAAGTCTCGCTCTAATTACCGCCTCCTTTCCCGAAGAAACGAGAGGACAGGCGATTGGTACGTGGTCCGGCTTTTCCGCAATCACCACTGCCATCGGTCCCGTGATCGGCGGCTGGCTGATCGAATACGCAACATGGCGCTGGGTCTTCTTCCTGAATCTCCCGCTTGCCCTGGCGGTCATCCTGCTGTCTACCAAGGTGCCGGAGAGCCGTAACGAGAAAGCCTCACATCATCTCGATTGGCCTGGCGCTCTACTGGCGACGCTGGGGCTTGGTGGAGTCACGTACGCGCTGATCGAGTGGCCTGCTCGCGCTCGTCACGGCGAACATCTTATTGCTGCCGTAGCTTGTTTGGGTGTAGTTGCTTTGGCGGGATTTGTCGCCGTAGAGCATTGGTCGCGCGCGCCGATGGTTTCGCTCAAACTGTTTCGCTCGCGAAATTTTGCAGGAGCGAATCTGCTGACGCTGTTCCTGTATGCATCGCTCGGTGGATTGCTGTTCTTCTTTCCGATGGATCTGATCCAGATCCAACACTACACAGCCACTGAGGCAGGCGCGGCGTTTCTGCCTTTTATCGCCATCATGTTTGGACTGTCACGCTGGGCAGGCGGCTTGGTTGCACGCTATGGACCACGGCTTCCGCTCACAGTTGGACCTCTTGTTGCTGCCAGCGGCATCGCACTTTTTGCGGTTACTCCGCAGCATGGAAACTACTGGACCTCATTCTTTCCGGCCGTAGTGGTGATGGGTCTGGGAATGGCGATCAGCGTCGCTCCGTTGACCACGACGGTGATGAATGCTGTTCCGGACACTGAGTCGGGCCTTGCCTCAGGAGTCAATAACGCGGTCTCCCGTTTGGCGTCTCTGCTGGCAGTGGCCGCTTTCGGTGTGGTTCTGGTCACGGTCTTCAACCATTCGCTGGATCAACATCTCGCTCAGCTGGCTTTGAGCCCGAATGTCCGTGCTCAGGTTGATGCCGCCAGGCCTCAGCTTGCGGCCGCTCACAGTCCCGACCCCATGGTCCAGCATGCGATCACCGAGTCCTTCCTGAGAGGCTACCGTGCTGTGATCTGGATAGCGACGAGTCTTGCAGCTTTAAGTGCTATCACCGCGTGGCTGCTCATTGAGCCTGGTGCATCTTCGTCTGCAGAATGGGTTTAGTGCCCTTAAACGCGCTTTGCTTTATTTAGTCCGACCTGACACACGTGCATGCAGGCCGAGTCATTCATCCCCATTCGCTTGATGAGTGCGTAGGCGATTTACTATGTCAGCCGGCTTTCGCTTAGATCGAGCTCTCGCTCCAGTTTGCGATGCAGACTATCTGCGAGCCTTCCCTTTGCGTGCAAAAGATTCAGTTCTACGCGCTCACGCCGGATTGTTTCCAATAGAAGATGGTTCATGGATAGGCCATGGGAGTCTTCTTGGGGACCGCCGCTGTCGGGCCCACATTCGTCGATCTCTTCCAGCTTATGTTGATGCTGGTGCAGCAGGTCATCGTAAAGATGCTCTTCATGTTCTCCCGCCGCTGACTTCCTGCGTTCGCCAAGGAAGTCGATTGCCGCCTGCAACAGCAGGTGTCTCGCCTCTCCTTCTTCGCAGACCTGCGTATTTTCTCTAGACAGCCCGAGCACGCGCACGAGCCAGGGCAGGGAAAGGCCCTGCAGAACGAGCGTTACCAGGATGAGAGAAAAGGTGAGAAAGATGATGAAGCTGCGCTGGGGAAACGGGCTCCCATCGTTGAGGGTGAGAGGTAGAGAGTTTGCCGCGGCCAGCGCGACAACGCCGCGCATTCCAGTCCATCCCATGACAAAAGCCTGGTTGGATTTTGGCCTCTCGTACATCTGCTTCACAAAACGTGTTCGAACCCACCATGCTGCGCGCGTTGCGGGATACATCCAGAGCATACGCAGCAGCACCAGGACGGCGGAGAATGCAAGGCCATATCCGAGGAGATTCATCCAGCTTTGCCCGTGAATCCCGTCCAGCACATAGGGAAGCTGGAGGCCGATGAGTACGAACACCAGCCCATTCAGCAGAAACTCAATTGCGTCCCAGACCGCCCACACCTGCAACCGCACTCCCGGGGAGAAGAAGGTCGAACTGCGCCGGCTCACGAAAAGACCGCATGCGACGACCGCAATCACACCGGAACCCTTCACTGCTTCGCCCGTCAGGTATGCAGCGTAAGGGATGATCAGGGACAAAGCGATCTCGACCGGGCCGTCGTCCACCCAGCGTTCCAGCCAGATGACAACGCATCCAATCGCCAGACCGACAAGAAGGCCTCCGAGCGTCAGCCAGGCGAAGTCAAGTATGCCACGGCCTATGGTTGGGGTTGTTCCCTGTACGACCATCTCGACACCGAACTGCAGAGCCAGCAGCCCGGTCGCATCGTTAAGCAGGCTCTCACCTTCGAGCAGATCCACGATGCGCTGCGGCATGCCAACTTTGCGCGCGATCGAGGTCGCGGCTACGGCGTCCGTTGGCGAGACTACAGCGCCCAGGAGAAATCCGAGTTGCCAGTTAAATCCCGGCAGCCACCACTGTGCTGCAAAGGCGACGCCGAAAGCCGTGAAGAATACCAGGAATACGGCCAGGCTAGAGATCGACACCAGATTGTATTTGAACTCTTGCCACGACGTTTGCCATGCTGCCACATAAAGAAGGGGTGGCAGAATTACCAGGAACACCAACGAGGGTGGCAGCGGGACACGTGGGATGCGGGGCAACAGCGAACAGAGCAACCCGAAGAGCACGAGAATGATCGGATAGGATACTGCAAATCGCCGGGCCAGACCGGCCACTACCGTCACGGAGCACAGTAAGCCAATCAGCAGCACCAAAATGTAGTTCACATGGTCCATCGGATGAGTGCGGCCCTCCTGCACTTTAATAGTGTCATTAAGCGGGTGTTATGAAAATGGGTGCCTGCGGATTGAATCGATCCGCCCCTCTGCCGAGTATTGATATCAGTCCAACTCACTCATTGAGGAGGCCGAGCGAACGGAATGCGACTCTTTGACCGCGAAGGTATTTGAGCTGTGCCATCGGCGGATTTTGAGTTTCTTGCGAAGACTGTAAGTCTATGAACATAAAGAAAATGATGCCGTAATTGAGCGTAGCTCTAAGTCTCCTCCGAACTCCGTGATTTTCCCGACCTGATCCCGCCTTCGAACAACGTTGATCATCTTGAACTTGAAGATTTGAGCAAGTTGGAGAACTAGATTACCTAGATTCGAAGATGCCGCTGACTGTGCACCACTAATCGGACTAAGCCAATTGCACAATTGCAGCTGGTCCATCTTCATGATGGAATGGCATCCCGAAGCTCTACTCATCCCACTCCGGTTGTCCTGACCACTCAGAATGGCTGCGGTGCCTTGAAGGGGGTGCATATGAAGCATTTGTTGAAGATCGCGTGGCTCTTTCTTCTCCTTGCGGTTTCTGATACGGCTGCCTTTGCTGCTGTATCCGTTTCTCTCTCGCCGAACCCAGGAGAGGTTGTTCCCGGCGGTCAGTTGCAGTTTCTGGCCACCGTCAGCGGAACCACCAATAGCGTAGTCATCTGGAGTCTTTCCGGCGCGGGATGCAGCGGAATCGCCTGCGGTCAGATCACTTCGCAGGGGCTGTATCTTGCTCCTCAGACAGCTCCGACCCCGCCGATTGTCGTCGTAACCGCAACATCCCTCGCCGATCTCAGCGTGTCGGCGAGTGCCAGTGTTTTCGTCGGAACGGCACTCAATGCCGCGGTTTCCGTCTCACCAGCGACGACAAGCATTGTCGTTAACCAACAGCAGTTGTTTACTGCCACTGTTACAGGAGCGACCAACACTGCCGTGAGCTGGAGCTTATCCGGCAGCGGCTGCTCTGAAGCCGCGTGTGGCATCATCTCGTCCACCGGCGTATATAGCGCCCCCCCTTCAGTCCCAAATCCCGCAGTAGTTACGGTGACTGCCACATCTGTCGCGAATCCGCTGAAGTCGGGTTCAGCGACGATTACCATTCGGCCGCCCATAGCAGTCAGCATTTCACCAACAACTGCCCAGATTGTTGCCGGTAAGACACAGCAGTTTACTGCGACCGTCGTGAACACAACGAACACCGCCGTCACCTGGACCGTGAGCGGCACAGGCTGTTCCGGTGCGGCATGTGGCACGGTCTCGTCCAGCGGTTTGTATGCAGCTCCCGGCTCCGTCCCGAATCCAGCGCAAGTCAAGGTGACGGCTACCTCAGTTGCAGACTCCTCCAAATCGGCTTCGGCCAGCGTGACCATCCTTCCGCCGGTCGCCGTTTCTATCTCGCCGACAAGCGCGCAGGTTGTCGCGACGAAGACTCAGCAATTCGCGGCCAGCGTGACCAACACAACGAATACCGCTATCACCTGGAGCGTTGCGGGTAGCGGTTGCTCCGGCGCTACATGTGGCACGGTCTCGTCCAGCGGTCTTTACACCGCACCGCCCACAGTTCCCAGCCCGGCAGAGGTTACCGTGACCGCGACCTCGGTCGCGGATTCCACCAAGTCGGCCTCGGCCAATGTGGTTATTCTGCCCCCGGTGACGGTATCGATTTCGCCCACGACGGCGCAAGTCATTGCCGAAAAGACCCAGCAGTTTACGGCCACTGTGACTAACACAACGAATACCGCCCTCACCTGGAGCGTCGCGGGCAGCGGCTGCTCCGGCGCTGCCTGCGGCACAGTATCATCGACCGGCCTCTATACCGCTCCCGCCACACCGCCGAGCCCGGCGCAGGTTGTCGTCAAGGCAACCTCAGTTGCCGATTCCACGAAGTCTGCATCGGCCAGCGTGATCATTCTGCCGCCAATCGGGGTTAGCGTGTCCCCCATTTCTGCGCAGGTTGTCATTGGAAAGACCCAGCAGTTCACAGCAATTGTTACTGGTATATCCGACACAAGCGTGACGTGGAGTCTGAAAGGCAGCAGTTGCTCCGGAGCCACCTGCGGCAGCGTCTCATCGGGCGGTCTCTACACTGCTCCTGCCGCCGTTCCCAGCACGCCACAAGTCACGGTAACGGCCACTTCGAACGCAGACACCAGTAAATCTGCGTCCGCTACTGTGACGGTCGTATTGCCCGTGTCCGTCACGATTTCACCGGTGACTGTGTCCGTATTTGCAGGTAATACGCAACAGTTCACTGCGACTGTGAAAAATAGTTCGAATACCGCTGTGACGTGGAGCGTTCGTGGCAGCGGCTGCTCTGGCGCGGCCTGCGGCACCGTCTCATCGAGTGGGCTCTATACCGCGCCAGCTACGCCGCCTAGTCCGGCAAGTGTCACCGTCACGGCCACTTCGAACGCGGACAGCACAAAATCAGCGTCGGCTACCGTAACCTTGCTGCCCGGTGTGAAAGTAACTGTTGCACCAACGAACGCCAAGGTGCTCGCCGGGAAGACGCAGCAGTTCACCGCAACGGTGAGCGGTACCTCAAATACAGTCGTTGCGTGGAGTGTGAGTGGCGTGGGCTGCACCGGGGTTACTTGCGGCACGATCTCGTCGAGCGGGCTCTACACCGCGCCTGCGGCGCCGCCAACTCCTGCAACCGTCACTGTTACAGCCACTTCGAACGCTGCCCCGTCGAATTCAGCTTCAGTCTCAGTGACGATTCTTCCTCCCGTCGTCATTCATATTTCGCCGACATCCATACAGCTTGCCGTCAACAACAGTCAGTTGTTTACGGCGACGGTGACCGGCGGCACCTCAAATACGGCCGTGACCTGGAGCGTCAGCGGAAGCGGCTGCACCGGATCTGCCTGCGGCACGGTATCATCGGTCGGCGTCTATACTGCTCCCGCCGCAGTACCGACTCCTGCAACCGTGAGCGTCACAGCAACCTCCGTTGCCGACACCACGAAGAAGGTTAGTGCGGCGGTGACGATTTTGCCCATCGTCGTCGTGAGCATTTCGCCTTCCAATATACAGGTTGCCGTGGGAACACAGCAGCAGTTCACTGCGACGGTAACTGGAACATCGAACCCGTCCGTCATCTGGACATTGAGCGGCTCGGGTTGCGCCGGGAGTTCCTGTGGCACACTCTCGTCAGCCGGCCTTTATACTGCTCCATCCGCGGTACCCGCGTCGCCCAAAATTACGATTAAGGCAACTTCAACGGCCGATACCACCAAGTCGGACTCTGCATCCGTCACCATCATCCCCCCACTCGTAATAAGAATTACGCCAGTAAATGTCCTCGTGGCCAGAAACTCGCAGCAGCACTTCTTTGCAACGATCGTTGGAAGCCAAAACGCCGGAGTTATATGGAGCGTGAGTGGCGCCGGCTGCTCAGGTACAGGATGTGGAACTATTACCTCTGCGGGTCTTTATACCGCGCCGGCAAGCTTGCCGGATCCCGCAACGGTCACGGTCAAGGCTTCCTCACAGGCTGCTCCGTCGCAATCGGCTTCTGCCACCGTCATCCTGGTTGCGAGCGACAACGAAAAGCTGAATGGACAGTATGCCTTCCAGTTCAAGGGGTTTGATAGCAATGGGGTCTATCAGATTGCCGGATCATTCACCGCCGATGGCGAAGGCAACCTCACGTCCGGTCTGGAAGATGTGAACAGCACGACCGGGGTCACGGCAAACACTCCGTTTACCGGTACCTATCAGGTCGGCGGTGATGGTCGTGGACTGATGACCATCACCGACTCGCTGGGCACAACATCGTTCAAGTTTGCTCTCAACCTACTCGGAAACAAAGGGCGGTTCATTGAGTTCGATGATTCCGGAATTCGCGGCTCTGGTGTGATCGAACGTCAGGATTCTACGGCTTTCACAACCAACTCTCTGACAGGAAGCTACGCCGTCAATCTGACCGGTATGGACTCGCAAGGAAAGAGGATCGGCGCGATCGGGCAACTTTTCTGCAACTCCGGATTCATCACAATCGGCAGTCTCGATGTGAACGATGGCGGAGTGGTGTCGCCGACATACGGGCCATTCAGTGGCGATTACAGAGTGCAGAGTACAGGACGGGGCACTCTCGACCTCAACGTTCCCGGCTTTGCGGGCGGCTCGTTCAAATTCGCGATCTACGTCGTATCTTCGAATGAGTTCTTTGCGATATCCCTCAATACGCTCAGCACCAACAATCCCTTATTCAGCGGGCCCGCAGAGCTGCAAACCGGAGTGCCTTTTACAACTGCATCCTTCAACGGGGCGTCAGTGTTCAACCTTAGCGGAAGCAACGGCACCATCACGCAGGACAGCGTCGGGCAGGTGGTGTTCACTGGCACTTCGGGCATCGTGGTCACTCTTGATCAGAACAGCGGCGGAACGATTACCAGGGATGCCGTTCTGACGGGAGCGTACGATATCCAAATCAATGGACGCGGCACGCTCAATCTTGATAACAACAATGGTTCCAGCACCGTATGGGTTATGTACGCGATATCGCCGAATCGTGCGTTCCTCCTCGATGCTTCCACCAGTTTTGTCATGGATGGCGATCTTGACCCGCAGTTGACCGGCCAGCCGTTCGCGAATTCTGACATCATCGGAACCTATCTGCTCGGATCCGGTGAACTCGTCTCCCGGGCAAATCTGCTCACGTCTGGAGTGACCAATTTCAACGGCACGAGTAGTGCCGCCGGAACGGAGGACATTAGCAGGAGTTCCACGCTCGTTCCGAACCAGAGCCTGCTCGGTACGTATAGTCTCTCAACAACGCTGAATAACGGGCGGGGAACTCTGGTGCTTAGCTCGCCAGGCAGCTCGACAACCGCGTTGTGGGTCACAAGCTCGTCTGAGGTTGTAGGGATGAGCCTCGATCCATCCAATACTCAACCCACTATCCTGCACTTCGAGCAATAGTGGGCAACAGACATTATCGGGCATCCAAAAGCGATCGTGCGGCCCATAGTTAGGGAAGACTGGAATGCTGCTTGTTCCGAACACTTCCTAATGGCCGCTACCGCAACCGCATTGACCTTGTCCGCTTCCGAGTTGCTGGATGAAGGAGCATTGGGCCTGGAGTGCAGAGGAAAGAGTTGTGCTCAAGGGCGACGAGGAGAACGGGTCTTCTGCGCTTGATAGCTGACCGCTCGTTAATTTCTGTATATGTGTCGACCATGCGACCGCAGTGCCCGAAGGCGTGATAACGCTCGCATTGCACGTTGGATTGCTAACAAGGTCTGCCGTGACGAGCATGACTGTCCCAGCGGTGGACAGTACCCCAGTGAGCGGATTGCTCAGCAAATCCTTACTGAGCGAAAGTGTCCGAAGGCCATCCTGCGATATCTGGCACCCGCAGCACTCGCTCATCTGCTGCTCTTGATCGAAGACGTATACCATCGCGCAGAGATTCTGCCCACTTACAGCCGGATTCGTGATGTGTAGACTCGAATCCACCCCTGAGGTGGCGTCAAAGTATGCAACCGATAGCAGAGGCTGAACTGTTAATGTCCCCGATGCCTGCTGGTCGTTGAGGGAGGCTTGAATAGCAGTCGTACCCACTTGCTGGGCAGTGGCAAGACCGCCGACACTTATCTTCGCGACGTCTGGTTTATCAATGCTCCATGCTATTTGCGATGTCACATCCTGGGTGCTGCCGTCTGTGTAGCGACCTGTTGCCGAGAGCTGCACGCTGGTTCCCAACGGAACAGTAGGATCGATCGGCGAGATGCTGATGGAAGTGAGCGCAGCAGGCGAGACACTCAAACTTATCACGGCTGCAATTTTGCCAGAGGTGGCGGACACTCCGGCCGTTCCAACGGACTTCGCCGTGGCCAAACCAGTGCTGAGGATCGATATGATTCCCGGAGAAGAGCTCGCCCAGTTCACCGAATTGGTAAGGTCCTGAGTACCGCCGTTCGTGAAGGTTCCGGTAGCGCTCAATTGTTGCGAGCTTCCGAGCGGAAGCGTTGGAGTAGCAGTTGAGATGGTGATCGAGGCGAGGGCTGCGGCCGAAACATTAAGATTTCCAGCGCCCGTGATGTTGGCAGACGTAGCCGAAATCCCGGCAGTCCCGATCGATTTGGCTGCGGCCAAACCTGTAGTACTGATAGCGACTACGCCTGGGGACAAGCTATTCCATGTTACCGAGCTGATAAGGGGCCGTGAGGTCCCGTCGGTGTAAGTTCCTACGGCGCTCAGCTGCTGTGAACTTCCCAGCGGAAGAGTGGGGTTCACTGGCGAGATGCTGATGGCGGTGAGCGCGGCCGAGGAAACGCTGAGGCTCTGAGTGCCCGTGATGCTGCTTGACGTGGCCGACACACCGGCCGTTCCTACGGATTTGGCTGTAGCTAAACCTGTAGCATTGATCGCAACGATGCCCGGAGATGAACTCACCCAATGCACAGAAGTAGTAAGATCTTGCGTGCTGCCGTCCGTGTAAGTCCCCTTAGCGCTTAGTTGCTGCGAATTCCCCAGAGGAATCGAAGGAGGGCTTGATCCAAGACTGATGGAAACAAGGGCTGCAGGCGACACGGTGAGGCTGCCAGTCCCACTTAGCGCTCCTGATGTGGCGATAATGGTCGCGTTACCAGTCGCTTTCGTGGAAGCCATGCCGGCAGAATTAATACTCACGATTCCTGCTGGCGAACTTGTCCAACTGACAATCCCGATGAGGTCTGCCGTACTGCCATCCGTATAGGCGCCCGTTGCGGTGAACTGCTCATTCGTGCCGAGTGGGGAGACAGCGTCCTTGCTCCGAACGACAATAGCAGCCAGCAACGCCTGTGACACAGTAATCTGCCCGGAGGCGCTTATGTCGCCGAGTGATGCTGTAACCGCAGTGCTGCCAACGGCTCTGGAGGTGACTACGCCTGTGGCGCTCACGGTGGCCACGCTTGGTTGAGCTGCGCTCCAACTTACGAGGTCAGTCAGGTCCTGAGTGGTTTTGTCAGTGAAGGTGCCAGTCGCAACGAGCTGAGCGGTCTGGCCTAGCGTAATAGAAGAAGGGGACGGAGAGAGAGAGACGGCCTGCAATGCCGCCTTGGACACTACAACGGTCGTTGCCGCTATTACTCCGGACTTGTTGGCTATCACCTTGGTTGTTCCAACTGCCACAGAAGCAACTAACCCATCTGAGCTAACCGTTACCACGCCAGGATTCATGCTCTGCCATATCACCGAGTTGGTGGCGTTTTCACTCACGCCGTTGTTGAATAGACCAGTCACTTTAAGTTGAGCGGTCTGGCCAAGCGGTATGGACAGAGAACCAGGAGTAACGGTAAGAGAATTGAGCCGTAGAGTATCAGGTTGGTCGCCGCAACCAAACATAGACAGCAAGGCCAGAAAGAAAAGTACTCCAGAGATATATTGCGAGACATATTTATTTCCGCTATTCTGAGAATCCATATACCCCAAGCTCCCTTATTAACTGTCTAACCTTAGCGGCTAGTTCATTGACTGGGGGAGGGCTAGCCTGAACAACTTAGTCCATGCAACACACGAAGGTAAAATGTAATCCGTGCATACTAGTTTGCAATCCTCTATCGGTCGTAACCATTACGAATTAGCTTGATAGTTTATCTCGTTAGAACTAACCCGTTCGGACTATATGCGTGGCGCGATGCGGGCTCGCGGAGCCGCGCTTGCTAGTGGTTGATGGCTAGCAGTGTATTTTCCAGATATACATGAAGGTAAGCCGAACTGCGGTGAAGGATTCTTATGTTGCGGAAGCGACAGGGACCAGAAGTCCGCTTTCTTCGTGAGGACTTTTGTTGGCTACATGGAGTAGCTCCTCTGTCGGCACAACATTTTCAGGCTGGCTAAAGAAGAAATGCAAGTCCCGAGAGAAAGCTTTCCGGCTCGAGTTTCTGTTTCTGTGTCCAGCGTACTTGCATGAGGGTAGCGATCTTAACGGGCGCGTCACCTATCAGTATCTCGCAGCGCACTACAGAGGACATCTCCAGTGGACTAGAGGTCAAAATGCAAACCCCCCCCTGACTGATGTTTTGTATGCGCCCAGGTACTATATCGGGGCTCAACTTCTTCTCGAAACCGAGTTGCGGTAAGGGCCTGATCGACATCTTCAGGCTTTGAGGGAAACGTGCGTAACGACGTCGATCGCGCTCAGGTCCGGTTTTCACACAGACAGATCATCGCGCGACAAAAGCGGTCAGTAAATTCCTCAGATGGGCTAGTTCGAGGTCATTATGGCTGCAGGGGGTAGAGCGCTTCTAGTGTACAGGCCCTAGAGCCTTGCCGACGATAGCCGACCGAGTAGAAACGTCCATCTTGACCATCACCAGCCTGAGGAATGCTTTCACGGTATTTGGGCTGATCTTCATCCGGTTGGCTATTTCTTTACTCGTCAAACCTTCGAGCAGAAGCGACACGGTCTCGCACTCACGCGTAGTCAGGTCAAATTGCCGAGACAGATCGCTAAGAGCGGTGGCGTTGGATACGTGGCGCTCCAGGAGCACTGCGATACAAATAGACACCTTTAGCTCACTTTTGCACTCGAGCTGAAATGAGCGGCAAGTGTAAGTTCGTCGGCCTGACTTATATTCCCGGGCAAACTGTGGTTGGTCATGCTCGTGTCCATTAAGCAAGTTGGAACGAATCTTGTCGGAGAGAAATAAAGCGACATGCTGGATACGATCAGGCTTGGTTGGAAAAGAAAGAATTTGTACAGCCTCAGCATTATAAGCAACGGGATGCAGTTTTGCGTCGAGAAGGATAAATCCTGAGGTTGAAGCCGCGGTTGTGAGCACGATTGATCTCCTTTCACCGAGCACACAGTTTCACCTTAACCATCAACTCTGTGTGAATCATTAAATTTCAGAGGCAGTGGGGGGCCGCGTTACAAGACAAACCCTTCGTCCTTGTCTGTCACTGCTACATGGGCCTGGCAACGGTCGAAAGTTTCACCGAGCATCCGAAGTCTCCGCCGCATAACAGGGAAATGTCAAGTATCAAGTAGTGCATCTTTTGGACTCGTCCATTGGTATTAGTCTGCCTAATCAGGACTCCCTGCACTACTCCAGACGACTAATCCAAATGTGCGATAGATGCTGTACGTCCGTTATGTTGCAATCGACAATACAAATCCGGAGGGGGGCACATGCTGCATAGCCAATACTTATCTACAAGTCTTATGAATGCACTGTTAACAAGGAAATGCACTCCTTCCCCTTTTCCTAAAATATTGCAGAGAACCATCACGTTAGTGGCGTTAAGCGCCCTTCCATTTGCCGCGCAGCGCGGCTATTGCGACGGAATAGCCGCGCCGCAGCAGGCACCATCCTCTACGACAACACCGGAAAAGCAGGAGTGCGACGGCCAGCAACAGGCACCTAAACGGTCCAATGGGACTGGCAACTCGAACTCCTCAGCGGCGGCCAATTCAAATTCTACGAAGACGGACGGCCAGCAGAGCGGTATAAGTGACGGAAAACTCAGACTTTCCACAAAGGCCGCGTCTGAGGAATCGGCTGATCCGCAAGGACAATTTTGCAAACGAGACCGTGGGGAGCATGGCGCGTGGCACCCATCGGCAACAGTAGCTGCACCTGATGCAACTAATCCTCCCAGCCCGCCAAATCCTCCATCCCCGATCTCCGAGTTCTCTAACGGAAAGTTGACGATACGGGCGAATGGAGAGGACTTTGCGGCCGTACTGGATGCCGTGAAATCCACGACCGGCATCAAGATAGAAATGCCCGCGGAGAGCGAGAGCGAACGTGTTTTCATGAACATCGGCCCGGTTCCAATGCAGGACGCATTGATGGCCCTGTTGGAGGGCTCGAAATTCAACTATTTGATCGTAGGCTCTCGCGAGCATCCCGGACTCCCGACGCGGTTGATCCTGACTATGCGCCAGGGGTCAGACGCTGCATCGATGGTTGCGTCGACGCAGCAGCCCACCCAGGAAATGCCTGCCGGAACATTGTATGGCGCTCAGGGCTCACAGGAAGATGCCCAGGCCCAGACACCGGTTGAGCCACAACAACTCCCAGTGCCTGCCCAACCGACCGCTATTCCTTCATCTATTCCTGTAGGAGTCAACGTGCAACAAATGGCAGTTGATTCCAACAAGAGCCCCGGACAGATTCTTGATGAACTTCAGAAGCGCCAACAACAGACTTTGGATGATCAGGCGGCGCAGCAATCGCCACAATAATTTGTTGACCTAGCAGCACCCGGCCCAAAGTGCAGACCCCTTCCCCTTATACAAACTCCCCTTGCAGGCTTTCTCCCAACTGAGCCGTCAACTAATACTTTTAGGTTAATGAGGCTGAAATGGAGTTATCGACTATAACTAAACCGTATTACTAGCCCAATGGATTAGTTATCGGGGTATAGCGCGTTGGACTAGGTCACATGGGTAATTGAAAAGGTAGTAATTACGGCTAGAGTTGGGCATCAAGCGCTGCCAGCTGATTCTTTTCCTCGCAGCCGACATGGCGCCCAGGAGGATTTACAAATGAAATTTACATGTAAGGCTCTCTTCCTAGCCCTGGTAATCGTTGGCCTGGTTTCAATCGGCGCCGGCGTTGCCTCGGCCCAGGATGTTTACAAAGTGAACTACTTCTCTAACAACGCTGGCACAGCACCTGATGCGACAGTCCGGATCGACAATCCCGGCCTGACATACGGTAACCTGTGCGCAATGGTCTATGTGTTCGACGCTGATCAGCAGATGACAGAGTGCTGCGGATGCGTCGAAACCCACAACGGACTGCGTACGCTGTCAGTGCGCAATAACTTGACATCTAATCCGCTGACCGGTGTTCGGTCGTCGAATGGTGTGATCAAGATTGTCTCTGCCGCGGTCAACAACTCGCCGTGCGATCCGACTTCAAATGTAACTCCGAAGGCTAACCTTCGCGCTTGGGTAACTCACATCCAAAACGCGGTAGGCACTGCCTGGCCGATTACTGAAACTGAGTCTTCGGATTCTACCCTGGGTGCGACGGAACTTGCCAATCTGCAAGCTCAGTGTGCATTTGTCAACATTTTGGGTAGCGGACACGGCATTTGCAGCTGCGGCACCGGCGACTGAATTGGGTATGACGAATAGAGAGGCGTGAATGGTTTTAGTTAACATGCCCGCATGGCCGAAATGTCTTCGTTTATGTGCGTGCGCCGCCATTATGAAGACGCACGCAACACTTCTCCCCCAAGCATTATTTTGTTGTTTGATGTAAAGACGCGGAAGCGATGATGTGTTATCAAACTTGGGCTAGTCCGCCAGGTTAGGTCGTGGGGCTAGGTAATTGGGCTAAGCCCCCTAGGTAATTGTAAAGAGTCGAAAGATAGTTAGAGTTTTGCATCAAGCGCTGCTAGCTGATTTCTTTCCCCGCAGCCGACACGGCGCCCAGGAGGATTTACGAATGAAACTCACATGTAAGACCCTCTTCCTAGCCCTGGTAATCGTTGGCCTGGTTTCAATCGGCGCCGGCGTTGCCTCGGCTCAGGACGTCTACAAACTCAACTACTTCGCTAACAATGGTGTCGGCACGGCTCCAGATGCAACCGTCCGCATCGATAACCCCGGATTGACGTATGGCAATCTGTGCGCTATGGTCTACGTTTTTGACGCAGATCAGCAGTTGACAGAGTGCTGCGGATGCGTCGAAACACACAATGGACTGCGCACGTTGTCAGTCCGCCGCGACCTGACGTCGAACCCGCTTACCGGCGTACTTTCGACGAATGGCGTAATCAAGATTGTGTCGGCAGCCGTCAACAACTCTCCCTGCGACCCGACCTCCAATGTAACCCCGAAGGCTAACCTTCGCGCTTGGGGAACTCACATCCAAAACGCGGTAGGCACTGCCTGGCCAATTACTGAAACTGAATATTCTGATTCGACTCTTGGCGCCACCGAGCTCGCCAACCTGCAAGCTCAATGCGCCTTTGTCAACATTCTGGGCAGCGGGCACGGCATTTGCAGCTGCGGCACCGGAGACTGATGTACGACGAACAGAGAGGCATGAATGGTTTAGTTACATGCCCAAACTACCAATGACTGCGTGCGCCAGGAGAATGCAGGTGGACACAAGCCTGGCGCACCTTCTAACTCTGCTCTCTCGCAACCAAGGAAGGAATCCACGATGAAATGGAATGCACGGAGTGCCGGCTTGCTGGTTCTGGGTTTGTGCCTGAGTGCTGTGACGGCCTCGTATGGACAGAACAATCCTGATCTGAAGCTCGTGGTCGCAAAAGTAAGTGGTGACAATCTGACTCTGGCGGATCTTCAGCAGCAGGAAGGCGGCAAGCTGCTACAGGCCGAGTACCAGTATTACCTGAATGAGCGCAAGGCTCTGGAAGAATTGATCGACAACCATCTGCTGGCGGATGAGGCCCACAGGCGAAACATCCCACTCGACCAGCTTCTCGAAACCGAGGTATACAAGAACGTCAAAGATCCTACCGAGGACCAGCTCGAGGTCTATTACGAAGGTCTCGACACGCAGGAGCCTTATGACTCGATCCGTGCGGAGGTGTTGCAACATATCCGCGAGCTTCGCCGCACAAAGGCGCGTGCAGCGTATGTCGAGAATCTACGCAAGCAAGCTAACATCAACATCCTATTAATGCCTCCTGCTGTCGATGTGAACATCGTAAAAGCATACACAAACGGCTCCCAGGATGCCCCTGTGGTTCTGGTGGAGTTTGCCGATTACGAATGCCCTTACTGCCAAAAGGTTAATTCCCAGATTCAGGAACTGAAAAAACAATATGGCGACAAGATAGCCATTGTGTATAAAGACTTTCCTCTTCCCATGCACCACAGCTCGCAGAAGGCCGCGGAAGCGGCGCGTTGTGCGGGCGAGCAGGGAAAATTCTGGCAGTATCACGATGTTTTGTTCTACAGCCGCCAGGTGGATGTGGATGCGCTCAAAGAACACGCGCGCGTGTTGAAGCTAGATGGCGACAAGTTCGACACCTGTCTTGATAACGGGAAAGAAACGGACGCCGTTAAAGCCGACCTTGAAGAAGGCAAGGGCCTTGGTTTGACGGGTACTCCCAGCTTCTTCGTAAACGGGCACTTTTTCAGCGGTGTTGTTGACCTTGGCACTTTGACAGACATGGTGAACCAGCAGCTGAATCTCGCAGCTGCTTCTCATGCAAAACAACAAATTTCACAAAGATGATCTGAACAGTCAGACAGCGGTGCAAAGCACTTGGGGGGCATATGAAGCGGATTTACAAATCAACATGGGCCATGTTCGCTCTAGCCCTCATCAGCGTGGCGAACGCCGCGTCAGCTTCAGTGGTTGTCTCCCCCAGTTCTGTGCAGGTCAACCTTCGTGGACAAGTGCAATTCAGCGCAATCGGATCGGCAGATGGCATCGTAGTTTGGGGCGTTTCAGGGTCGGGATGCAGTGGCATCACTTGCGGAGAAATTACCTCCGACGGTATTTATACAGCGCCATCAACGGCTCCGAATCCACCTAAAGTCACGGTGATGGCGGTATCTCTTGCGGATCCATCCCAGGTGGGGACTGCAAGTGTCGCAATCGGCGCTCCAACGAGTGTTTCGGTCGCCGTCTCGCCAACTGAGGTGACCCTGTCGATCAAGGGACAGCAACAATTCACAGCTAAAGTAGCAGGAAGCTCGAACCAGGCGGTAAATTGGACGGTTTCCGGTTTAGGTTGCGTTGCCGGCTCATGCGGCACAATTTCGTCAGCCGGGCTCTATACCGCACCCGCAACCATTCCCAGCCCATCTCTGGCTACTGTAACGGCAACCTCGGTGGCCGATCCGACAAAGTCCAGTTCGGCCACGGTGGTCATCCAGTCTGCTTCCTCCGTTTCTGTTAAGGTGCTTCCGTCAACCGCGCGGGTGGTGACGGGCGGGCAACAGCAATTCTCGGCTACCGTGACAGGAAGTACCAACACATCCGTGCGCTGGACACTCTCCGGTACCGGGTGCAGCGGTTCAACTTGCGGAACAGTCTCAAGTGGTGGGTTGTATACGGCGCCGGCCAGCGCACCTTCACCGGCCACGGTTACGCTCGTTGCCACTAGCGTTGCCGATCCCGGCCAATCGGCCCGGGCCACTATCAGTATTAGTCCCGCACCGAAACTCGCCATTTCGCCGACATCTCCCCAGATAAAGGCGGGAGGTCAAATTCAGTTCACTGCGAGCGGTTCGCAAAGTGGCGTTGTGGTCTGGAGTGTGTCCGGTGGCGGATGCTCTGGGATCACCTGCGGCTCAATTTCTTCCACCGGCCTTTACACCGCACCGAAAACGGCGCCTAATCCCAACGCGGTGGTGGTGACGGCGACGTCGCTTTCGACTCCGTCTATATCTGGTTCGACTACGGTGACGATTATTGCACCCGTAACTGTGAACGTAAGTATTTCCCCTAACAGCGCCGAGCTGAACATTGCAGCAAAACAGCAGTTTACCGCCACTGTGACCGGATCAAGCAATACAGCGGTTACTTGGAGCGTCAGCGGATTCGGTTGTGCAGGAGCGGCCTGCGGCACGATCACTGCCGGGGGCTTATATACGGCTCCATCTCAAGTACCCGATCCATCTTTTGTAACAGTGACGGCTACGTCTGTCGCCGATCCCACCAAGTCCTCTAGTGCGACAGTAACAGTCATCCAGCAGATTGCCGTAGGTATCTCTCCGGTGTCGGCGCAGGTCATCGAGAGCGGAACGCAGCAGTTCACGGCCAAAGTCACAGGGACAACGGTAACGGGAGTGACATGGTCAGTGTCCGGTACAGGCTGTGCGGGAGCGGCTTGCGGTACGGTAAATCAGAATGGCCTGTACGTGGCTCCAGCCAGCGTTCCGAATCCGGCCAAAGTGACGGTGACGGCGACCTCTGTTGCCGACACCACCGTCTCTGCCTCGGCGGCTGTTACGGTGATTGTGCCTGTCATCGTTACAGTTTCGCCAAAAGTCACGATCATAGCAGTCAGCACATCGGAACAATTCCACGCAACTGTGACGGGCACAACAAACACGACAATCACATGGAGCGTGACTGGGGCAGGATGCTCGGGCGCGACATGCGGCACGATCAGCACAGCCGGCCTCTATACGGCCCCTGCTAGCATCCCGAATCCAGCGACGGTCACAGTAAAGGCGACGTCGAAAGCGAACACCTCATCCTCGGATTCCGCCGCAGTAACCTTTGTGGCAAGTAACAACTCGAAGCTCGCTGGCCAATACGCATTCTTCTTTACCGGCTTCGATAACAACGGGGTGTACCAGACCGCAGGTTCGTTCACTGCAGATGGACGGGGAAATATTACGTCCGGACTCGAGGATGTGAACAACTTCGCCAGGCCGTCCACGAACGTGGCAATCACAGGAAACTATTCGGTGACGAGCGACAATCGGGGCACGATGACAGTCAACAGCACGCTGGGTGCGAAAACGTTCAGGTTCTCACTCAATCAACTGGGGACCAAGGGACGCTTTATCAGCTTCGATCAATCAGGAGTGCGCGGCTCTGGCGTGATCGAGCGCCAGGATCCGAATGCGTTTGATCCTTCGGTTCTGGCCAATGGTTATGTATTGAATCTTGCCGGTACTGATCAGACGGGCGCTCGCGTAGGCGCGCTCGGGCTGATCTTCCCGGATGGATCGGGATTCGTTGCGGGCAGCACTCTCGATGTAAACGATGGCGGCTCCGTCTCACCTACATTCGGCTCGTTCTTTGGAGTCTATGGTGTGGACTCGAAAGGCCGCGGCACGATCACCCTCAATATTCCAGGGTTTGGTGGCGGCAGTCTTAATTTCGCGTTTTATGTGGTTTCTGCCAGCGAATTTCTGCTGGTCGATATAGACCCCATCTTCCAGAATGGCATGATTTTCGGTGGAGAGGCGGAGCTTCAAAATGGAGCGCCGTTCAGTCCCTCGTCCTTCAACGGGCCTTCGATCTTCAGTCTGAATGGCACAAATGGCAGCTCTCCTCAAGAGATGGTGGGTCGATTCGCATTCGATGGCAATGAGAATGTAGCGATTACTTTCGATCAGAATAATGGAGGAAACGTAACCGTCGGCGGCTCGATGACTGGGGCATATGATCTTGAGCTGAATGGTCGGGGCACGTTAAACCTGACTAATCCTGCAAATGGTGGGAGCACCATCTGGTACATCTACGCAACCGGGCCGAACCGGGGCTTCGTCATGGACGCATCGACTAGTGCAGCCAGCACCGGCGAGATCATTGCGGAGCAGGTAATCCCGCCGTTCTCTAACTCTGACATTCTCGGAAACTATTTCTTTGGCCCCGAAGAGCCCATCACGATGGCTGTGCCATTATTCTCCGGAGTGGACGGTTTTGATGGCGGCAGCAGTGTACTTGGTAAAGGTCTTGTAACCGGCGCGCAGGATTCGAGTCAGGTTGCAGCACTGAACCCGGGCCAAACGGTTGCTGGAACTTACACAGTTTCGAGCGTATCCAACAACGGACGCGGAGCGATATTGTTCACATCTCCTACTGCCGGAATGCTGGCCGTATGGGTTGCGAGCCCGACTGAGATGATCGGATTGAATGTTGATGGATCCACTCCGCAACCGACCATCCTGCACTTTGAGCAGTGATCATGTGCAGCGGTTACAACGTCTGGTCTTAGGAACTGGACAACAAACGGGAGGCACTATGAAGCAACTCATTTCGATACTCTTCTTGGCAATCAGCGCTCCCCTGGCCCTTAACGCGACGGCTCAGGGTGACATTTCCGCGCTGAAGCAAAAGGCGCTTGCCGGGGATCCCGCCGCCCAGGTACAGGTTGGCATGTCATACGCGCTTGCGATGCCAAGAAACACCAAAGAAGCAATCAAATGGTTACAGATGGCAGCCGACCAGGGATATGCCGATGGCGAGTTTAGGTTGGGGGGCATGCTGGACGTTGCAGTATCTCCACAAAACCCCGCGGCGGCTGTGAAGTGGTACACGGCGGCGGCAAAGCAAGGCTACAAGGATGCCGAATACAGGCTGGCCGTGATGTACGACCAGGGCCGTGGAGTGAGCAAGGACCCTGCGGAAGCCGCAAAGTGGTACGCCAAAGCTGCGGAGCAGGGCCGCCCCGAAGCTCAGTTCCGGCTAGGTGAAATGTACGAGCAGGGTCAGGGCGTGCCCCAGGATTACGGTAAGGCTATGAACTGGTATATGCAGGCGGCCGCACAGAATCGTCCGGAAGCGCAATACAAGGTTGGTTACTTATATGAGCAGGGTCACGGTGTAGCTAAGAACTCCGAGCAGGCAATGGCCTGGTACGAGAGAGCTGACAAACAAGGATACCCGGATGCTCACGAGGCTTTGAAGGCGCTCGAGCAACAGCAATAGGTTAGCTTAAGAGGGAGATCCTCGGTAAATAGATGGTCCGTGCCGTCGGACAATATGTTTGTTCCAGACCGAGCCTCCTGGCCAAACTCGAACCGTATATCAGGCGACGTTTTAGGAGATAACTTAGCCGCCAGATTGAACCGTATCTGCCGACCGCCCGGAACACACACACCGCCCTCCGTTAGGTGCGCGGCCGCAGCCGACTCATTGACTGCACTCTTGACCCACATCTAAAAGAAGTTCGAGAAGCACATTACAGCCAAGCCGTCGGTGAAGGCGGTAAGCACGGATTCCGCTACACAGTTTCTGATGATCGATTCTTTAGGTTGCTGCGGACTTCTCCGTGAAGCCACAGACTCCGCACTTGCTGATTAATTGCTTTACGAAGATGCGGCCGTCATCGCGGGTCAACTTTTATAGCGTAGTGGCGCCACTATTTTTCTATGGTTGAGTGTGTTCCGTTCAGCCGAACGACTAAATTCCTGCTTAGCCCTTACGTCGTCGCCAATACGATAGTGGCTTTGGAACGGTAGGTGGAACCAACGACAGTCCGAGAGCTGGCCAACTCACGCTCAGAGTCGAATTCTAGAATGTCTCACCTGAAGGCGGATCCGATTGTCTCCGAGGCTCCGCCTCATTTTCAACTCCAGCATGGGCAGAGTCTCGACTGAAAGAACATCTAGTCAGGGCCCGCTGCTAGCCGCTGATGCTCCATACAATGGACGGCTGAGCCGAGATGTAACAATTGGTATCCCTTCCGTCACTGATCCTGTTTGAAGTCAAAATAGGCCAAATTCATGTTGCCGCCGGTCAAGATGTGCACGGTGAGAACATTCCTCCCCTTGCCAAGACGAATCTTGAAGAACTTCGGAGCCAGGTTCCAGTGGTGCCACTGACGCCAAGCCACGGGGTCTGCAGAGTCATAGGTTGTTGGGACCTGCAGCGGTCCTGTTGCGTCTTTTCCATTCACGTTGATAGAAGAAATTGTTCCGCCGCGATTTGAGGTGTAGAGGAAGTCGGCAGCGTAGGTTCCCGCCTGCGCCACATCGATTGTTATGTTGAACCAGTCTCCTGGTTCGGTCCAGTACAGGCAGGCCGGAAGCCACGATTGCGGTCGTGCTACGGTGCATGTCCATCCTTACGCGGAGATCTGAAAAAGGGAGACGCCCATTGTTTGATGAACCGTGCCACTATTGACGATGTACCGGTTTACTGGCGATTCAGCTCATGCCGAAGATGTTTGTCAAGGGCTAACTATGCAGACGTGATACGCTGGCCTCGCATGTAATCGGAGCCTATGAATTCCAAACCGCCCAAACGCACGTCTCAGGCCGATTCAGGCCACCGAATCACATTGAGAGAGCTGGCCGAACACCTCGGTCTGTCGCGAACGACGATCTCGATGATTCTCAACGACGTCCCCGAGGCGACGCGCTTTCCAGAGGAAACACGGCAACGTGTCGTCGAATCTGCGAGGAGACTAGGATATCGTCCCAACTATTTCGCCCGTTCGCTCGGCAGAAAGCGTACACACCTGATCGGAGTCATCGCGCCCGATTTCGGCAATGGCTACGAGGCCGCGATACTTAGCGGGTTTCAACGCTGTCTGTCGAATACGGAGTACACATCCTTTATATCCACCCACCTCTGGTCTCCATCACGTCTCCAGCGGCATGTTGAAACTCTCTGCGACCGGGGCGCCGAAGGCCTGTTGCTGATCAACTCCACCCCCAACGAGTCGCCGGGAATCCCCGCCGTGACGATATGCACCGAGCGCTCGCCCATATGGAGCACACGCGTTTCCATCGACAACGCCTTTGGCATTGGCAAAGCCATTCATCACCTCGTTAGCCTTGGCCATAGAGAGATCGCGTTCATCAGAGGCCCTAAGGGTAGCGGTGACACGGAAGAACGGTGGAACGCAGTGCTCGCAACATGCAAAACTCTTGGGCTTCGTGTGGACCCTCGTCTTACGGTTCAGTTGGAGCGACTCGAACCACCTGGTACTCGCCATGCCGAAGGGGGTCGCATCGCTGCCCAGGACTTACTCCGTCGTGGCAAGCCCTTCACCGCGCTCGTTGCGTTCAATGACGTCTCGGCGCTAGGTGCTATGACCGCGCTACGGGAGGGCGGCCACAAAGTGCCTGAAGACGTTTCGGTGATGGGTTTTGACGACATCGAGTTCGCAAGCATCGCATACCCACCTCTGACGACCATTCGCCTGCCACTGCAGGAGATGGGTGCAACGGCGGCAGAACTTCTTCTCCGGAAACTGACGAACGATGAGAAGGTACGAAGCCTACGTGTTCGTCCTGAACTAATCGTGCGCTCATCCACCGGCCCACCTCCGTTGACTTGCCTGAGAGGCGCACTGAAGCGCAAGGTTAACGGCTCTCGCTAAGCGAGGACTCTTGAAATTGATGGCTCCAGAAACGAGCCCCGTTGATCCGGGCCGCGCCACACCTGAGCACAGTCGAAGCAATGACTACGCAGGTCCTCGAATACGACCACTGCAACGTGGAAATGGGCACGAACTGTTACCAGGTTTGGCGTTGTTGACCCAGGTGCATGGTGTATCGGATTCCTGTCCACGGCACCTTGGTATGGCTACGCTTACGTGATTAGGGAGGGGCACCGTGAAACTTTCTGTCTTCTGTGGAGTGAGCGTCGATGGCTTTCTTGCTCGGCCCGACCACGCGCTCGATTTCCTGGGCACTGGCGAGCAAGAGCCGCACGGCTTCGAAGAGTTCTATGGCAGTGTCGATGTCGTTGTCATTGGACGCAAAACCTTCGAGGTTGTGCTGACATTCGGTAAATGGTTTTACGGCGAGAAGCCTGTGATCGTGCTGAGCAGTCGTTCGCTTAATTTCTCGTCAGTCAAGGGTGGAGTAGTCGAACAGATGTCGAGTGAACCCGCCGAAATCGTAGCGCACCTCAAAAAACGAGGCTTCAAACATGCTTATATAGACGGCGGCATCACGATTCAGCGATTCCTCGCAGCCGGACTGATTGACCGATTGGTGATCACACGCGTGCCAGTGCTGATCGGAGCCGGCATCCCGTTGTTTGGCCCAGTACCGCACGACATCGGTCTTCACCACGTTGCGACACGTTGCTATAACGGCGGTCTCGTGCAAAGTGAATATGAACTTGGCGCTGCTGTGCGCACTCCGGCGCAGGAAAAGCGGCCACGCTCACGGCGAAGGAAAGTTTCCGTTGGCCGGAAGCCGCAGTCAAACTAACGAATCGCTCTCATCATGGCGACGCCGGTGACAGGCATGGCCCTCGTCGTTTTTGTCCGAGACATCAAACGTTGGCCGGACACAGGAGATTTCGCTCAAGCATCCTCGCAAAGAAACGGCGCGATTTTGATGGGATCAATATATAGGCGCTGCCGGGATATTGCTTGTTCGGAAACCTGGCCCGCGAACAAAGTTCCGTCGCGAATGGCTCCGGAAGCTGCCACTATTCTTGCCGCTTCGTCCCGAAAAAAAATAGGAAAGCCCACATCGGTGATGAGACTCTTCAGTTTGGATTAAACGTTTTACCTGTTCGATCAGTGTTTTGAGGCGGAAGAGGATGCGTGGCCAGCCATCCGCACTGGAAGTATAGGAAATATCGTCTTCCGCCCACTGTTCATGTGTGACGGAAACCCTGGTGGCTTCACCTCTGGCACAAGCTCGATCGCTTGCTTTGGTGAACCGTGACACTACTAATAGTAAACCGATTTATTATTTAAAAATGATGAAGAATAATTCGCTTGACAACCGTGTTTGCGAATTGCTTTGATCGGCAGCGCTTCGTACTTAGGAGCTTTTTGCGTCCTTAAACAAACGGGTGTCTTTGCGTTGTGAAAGGAAGCGTGGCAGTTGCTGTGAATGCGGCAAATCATCTCCGCTCGGAAAGAGGTAAGGACAATCTGCACTCCTGTCTCACCGAACGGAAACAGTTGTGAATCACAGGCCGCACGGACAAATGGGTTGAACATCACACAGGACCGTCGAATCCTCCAGACGAACGGAGACGCGACGAAAAGCAGATGGATTCATTTGAGGAGGCGAGTATGTGGAAATACATTTGCGCTAGCTTTGTCATTGCCTTGACATTGTCAGGTGTCGCGAGCTTTGCACAAAATACAAATTCAGGTGACATTCGCGGGACCGTCACGGACGCTACGGGAGCCGTCATTCCGGGCGCCACCGTGAAGGTCGAGGACGTCGACAAAGGAATATCCCACGTTTACACAACCGACGGAGCCGGACTCTACGACACTGGCTCAATTGTTCCGGATCACTATCTGATCACCGTTACGGCGCCGGGTTTCCAGACCTATGTGCGCGGCCCGATCACACTGCACGTGGAGACGATCACCATCGACGCGCCGATGTCTGTCGGCGCGGCTGCGCAGGAAGTCGTCGTCAGGACCGAGGCGCCTCTGCTGAAAACGGAAACCGGCGCGCAGACGAGCACGCTTGAATCGAGGGAGCTTCTTCAACTGCCACAGGTGGGAGCGGACTGGCAGAACTTTGTACAGCTGCTTCCGGGCGCATCGAGCGTGATGCCTAATCCAGGGAGGGGAGGTCAAGCGTCGTCGATCAACGGTAACCTGCCCTATAACACCGTGCTGGCGGATGGCGCGACAACGACGCTGCCAATGAGCCAGAACGCCGACGTGATGGTGCTGGACACGGTTGCTGAAGTGAAGATCGACGACTCGGCATTCTCAGCACAGTACGGTATCGGCGGCGTAACCTTTAACCAGATCAGTAAGGGTGGCACGAACCAATTCCACGGCGCGGGTTATGAGTATTTCCGGAATGACGCGTTGAACGCTGCGAACTATGCCTTTGGCGCGAAAACGACGGTCCCGCTCGTACGGTTCAACAACTTCGGGTTCTCGGTTGGCGGTCCGATATGGAAGGACAAGATATTCTTCTTCTTCAACTACGACAAGACGATTAACCCTGGAAGCGCCTCGACCGGCTTCGAGAATGTCCCAACTGCCGCATTGCTCAGCGGCGACTTCACAGGCTTTCCGACGATCTACGATCCGACGACGCAGACAGTCGACGCGAAAGGGGTTGTGCATCGCACGTCCTTCGCAGACGAGTACCACAACGGTAACAAGGTTCCCGCGAACATGATTGATCCAGTCGCGGCTGCTATCTCGAAGTACTATCCGGCGCCAAACACCGGTTCGGGCATCAGTAACAACTTCTTCTACAACGTACCCAGCTCAAACCCGTACACGAAGTATTTCGGACGGCTCGATTGGCAGATCAATCCGAACAATCACATTATCGTTTCGGAGACGAACAGCGATAACCCAGCGCAGTATCACAACCAGGGAATCTGCCCGGTCAACTGCCAGAATGGCGACGTGAGCCGCGATAACGCACAGGTCTCCTGGGTGTGGACCATCAGCCCAAACTTTATCAATGAAGCCCGAATGGGTTTCACGGATCAGTTGAACTTCTTTACGCCGTTCTCCATCAATCAGGGCTTTCCCGCCAAGCTGGGCTGGCAGTTCGCCAAGGCGGATACCTTCCCCGATGTCAAGATTTCAGGAAACGGCGATATCTACGAACTGGCGCCCCAGTCGAACGCAGTTTACAAGGAATTTGTTTTCGATCCTTCGGACGTAGTCACGATGATCCGCGGCCGGCATGTCCTGCACTTTGGGGGCGAGTTCCTGATCAATCGCGCTGACTCTACCGCATGGGGCAACCTCAACGCAGGCACGATGGGCTACACCGGCGTATATACAAACTCCACCAATGGAGATACGACAACCGGAATGGGCTTCGCAGACTTCCTGCTAGGCTATACAAACAACTGGAATTCAAAGGTGACGCCGGAGTGGGGCGGACGGCTGAAAAGCCCGCAGTTCTTTGTCCAGGACGATATCAAGCTGCGTCCGAACCTGACGATAAACGCGGGTCTGCGCTGGCAGGGTATGACCGGCTGGCACGAAGTGAAGGGCAACATGGCTTCCTTCGACCCAAGAGTAACGAATCCTGCTGACGGCTCACTGGGTGCAATGTGGTACGGAACAACGAAAGCAAACGGGCGTGACAGCCTGCAGGCGCCCAGCTGGGGCACGTTCCTGCCTCGTTTCGGATTCGCCTATAATTACCGGCCCAGCACTGTCGTTCGCGGCGGCATTGGATTGTACGGCTATACCTGGAGTGTCGACACCTATGGTGCGGGCATGGGCGCCGCCTTCGGATCCAACGGCAATCTTTCAGACAACACGAACGGTGTTAACCCAGTCGTGCTGCTCTCCTCCGATGGAAGTACGAATTATCAGGGGCCGGGAGGTTTGAGCGTCAACCAGGCCTATATCACCGCTCCAACGACTCCGGACGCCTTAAATGGCCAGGCCGCCTCGTATCAGGAGTACCATACGCCGGTTCCAAAGATCCTGCAATGGAACGTTGAGATACAGCAGCAGGTGAATGCCAACACTGTTGTAACTCTGGCCTATGTCGCCAGCCACGGCTATAACCTGCTCTTCCCAGTTGACATTAACCAGGTGCCCGAAGGCGATTTGAGCCCAAATGATACGTCCCCAGGCACCAACAAGCGGCCATATCCCTTATTCCAGGGAATCAACAGTGGTACGGGAGCGGGTGGGAACAATAATGGCGTCTCCAATTACAACTCGCTACAGGCCACGGTCGAGCAGCGGCTCTCGAATGGGCTGCAGTTCAGGGCGAACTATGTGTGGTCGCATATGCTGGATACCATTGACTCCTCCGGATGGGGCGGCAGTTCTGGGAATGACTATTACCAGAGGGCCTATAGTCCGAGTGCAAACTACGGAGCATCGAACTTCGATGTTCGCAATTCCTTCAAAACTGCGGTGATCTATGATCTGCCGCTGGGTAAAGGCCGCCAATTCGTGAACCATAACGCGTTCCTGGATGCCCTGGTTGGAGGATGGCAGGTCGCGCCAACCATCGTCTGGACCTCCGGGAGTCCGTACAACGTGATCATGAGCACGGACAATTCTTTCTCGGGGGCAGGTAATAACCAGCAGTTTCCAAGTCAGATTGGAAGTCCCATTCCGGCGCACCAGGATCTCCAACACTGGTTCAACACTGCGTCTTTCGTACAACCGACTCCCGCTACATTCGGCAACACGCAAAGGAATAACCTATACGGCCCGCAATTCCTCTTGTTCAATGCGGCACTGGGCAAGACGTTCCTTCTTCCCTGGGAGCATATGGGAATCGAAATTCGCGCATCCGCAAACAACGTTATCAACCATCCCAGTTTCTCTCCGCCGAACGCCACGATCAACGGCGGAACGGAAGGCCAGATCAACAGTCTCACCGTTAACGGCCGTACCATGCAACTCTACGGGCGTATCTTCTTCTAACCTCTATCTCCTATAACCGAAAGGACGGCGCTAGCACGCCGTCCTTTTTATTCTTGGTCCTGTGTCCCAGCATCCCCCGGTATGATGTGATTGTTATGTCCGTCAAAGCTGTTCTGTTTACATTGCTTTTCATCGTAGCTACGTCCTTCTCATCCATTTGCCCGTGTTGATTGCTGTCGGAATGTGGTTCTAGAATCGCCTCAAAGGCATCGTTGGTCTCCTCGTGCTCGGTGTGGACCAATCCAAAGCCAATGAGGTGATGCCCGTGAGGGATCGTCATGCAACTTTCGGGGTACTCGCTCGTTCGTCTCCGTGATAACGGAGAATTCATTCTGTACCGCGCTTACCCTACGCAAACAGAGCTGTCTTCCGTTCTGCTGCTGGTCCCGTTTGCGACTCATCCCAGTCCTGAGACACTCAAGAAGATTGATCACGAATATTCGTTAAGGAGAGAACTGAACTCAGCCTGGGCGGTGCGTCCCCTGGCCCTTTCGGAGCGAGACGGGCAGACGACGCTCGTATTTGAAGATCCTGGTGGCGAAACTCTCGACGGATTCCTTTCGGGGCCGATGCAGATGACACAATTTTTAGGCCTCGCTGTCGATCTCGCAACGGCACTCGGCGGGTTGCACGAAAGGAAGTTGATTCACAAGGATGTAAAGCCTAGCAATATCCTGGTGAATTCCGCGACGGGCCAGCTTCGGCTCATGGGCTTTGGGATTGCTTCCCGCCTTCAACGCGAGCACCCGATACCCGAACCTCCCGAGTTCATCGCGGGAACACTTCCTTACAGGGCTCCTGAACAAACCGGGCGAATGAATCGCTCGATCGACTCGCGAAGCGATCTTTATGTTCTTGGCGTCACGCTTTACGAGGTATCCGGTGCCGCCTCGCGAGCGAGTGGAGAGCGTGCCGGTCCCTGTCTCTGCAATCGTGATGAGGTTGCTTGCCAAGACTCCCGAGGAACGCTATCAGGCTGCGTCCGGCGTAGACAGGAAAATAGAGCCGGGAGCTCTGCACAGGCTGGAATCTACGGATTCACTCGAGGATGTACAACGTCAATATATTCTGAGAGTGCTTGATAGAACCGGCTGGGTCATCAGCGGACCCAACGGCGCGGGAGCCATCCTCAATGTCCATCCCCACACGCTTCGTAGTTTGATGAACAGGCTAGGGATTCGGCACCAAGCAATGCCACGCCCTGGACGTGGGCCCGAGTTTTCCCAGCCAGCGCATGACGCTTGTCCTGAATAAGGCCATCAAGCTATCGCCAAATTTCAACCAAGTTTTCAGCAGAGGGTGCACAAGAGCAACCGATGTTGTCGTTGCATAAAACAGAGCCAATAACAAGGTAAATGCTCTAACTGCCTGTTAGCCGGGAAAGCGCTCTGAACCTACCCACAGTTGAGCCAGATCTCTGAGATTGTCTTTGTATGGGCGTGTTACCAAGTAGTTCTTCCCACCTTTTACGCGCAGCCTGTACTCTCCCGTCGGTAAAGGTTGGATCTCCTCCACGGCCGAAATATTCACGACGACCGAGCGGTGGATACGAATAAAACCGTAGGGCTTGAGCTTTTCTGCGATGGACGAGAGAGACTCGCGCAGCAAACAGGGATTGGGCTGGTGTTGCAACGAAACGTAATTGCCTTCGGCTTGTACTGCCACGATCTCAGCTAAATCCAGGAATAAGATTCTACCCTTGGCTTTGCACGCGATTCGTGGCGCCTGTCGCTTTGCTATAACCTCCAACTGCTGCAAGGCCCGAATGAGATTTGCAGCATCCACTCGGGTTACCGGAAGCGATGGCGTATCTACAGGTCCGTAGAACCCATCCCCTGCTGTCGATTCGAAAATGTACTCCAGTTTGCTTTTGGTGGAGCAAATGGTATCGACCGTGGGGCTAGCCGAATTCTCAGCATTAGCGTGAGCTGCTTGTTGAACAAACATCTCACGTGTCATGGCCTTCAGGTCCTGAATCTTACGGATGTTCATGATGGACCTCGCATTGACCTCTCGTTTCGACTTCGTGCTACCCAAAGTGAGACTGACGAGTGCGTTACTTCTACATGAAATGGCCGTACATGGTTACTCCCGCCCAGCGCTCACTGCTGAAGGAAAGCTCGATTGCGCGCCGAAATAACACTCAATCGATTGCAACTTTCCGTTCTTGATTCGGAGATACTCCACGTTCCGGAACGATTTACCGTCCCTGGTGTGGCAAAGATACTTCACAAAAGCGTCCTCCGCGCCAGTGGTGATTCGCTCCAGGTCAAAGTGTCCAATGAAATCGATCTGTGTTTCCCAGCATCGCGTTTTGAAAGTGCTCTTGCTGATGTGGTCGTCGCCGGCCGCGCTTGTAAAGGTGAAGTTATCGGCGAGCAGGCTATCCACTGGACCCCAATCTTTCTTCTCCCAGGCTGCGTACCACTTCCGGACTACCTCCTCGTTCGTTAGGTTCTGCCCTCCCAATGCGCTGGCACTTGCCGGTCCGGACATGCTCACGGCACCCACCAGCGCGCAGGCTCCCGTTGCGAGCAGATTCCTGCGCGACACTACGATCCTTGTCATTGGTTGTTCTCCTTTTCATGCTGTAGCTTGAAGCGCTTCGCCCGATCGAGATGCTGATGATACGAGCATACGAACCGGTTGGTATGCAATAATGCCAAACTGCTCCTTGAGACATCCATGCGATCAACCTCGCTTGCGGTTCCCCGGCGCGCGCAGGGACCGCAGCCACCCCACGATATTTCTGATCCCCGCTGCCCACACCTTCGCATCTTGAGCATTCTTTGCTAACGTGCCGTAGCCCTCGACCATCGCGACCAGAAAGCTGGCAGCCTCGTCTGGATTCAGGTCACGGCGCACTGTTCCTTGGGACCGCCCTTTCCGCAACAGCGTTGCAATACCTTCCTGCCAGTCAAGGAATATCCTCTTCAGCCGCTTGCGGAATTGCTCGTCCAGCGGAGACATCTCCTGTGCCAAAAGGAGCAGCGGACAGCCGGCGCGAACGTCTTGGGTCCGAGCTGGTATCCGCCGGACAACGCCGATCAAAATGTCGATGGGTTCTCCCTCGTTACGCATAGGGACCAACCACCTGTCGTGCGTAAGTTTTGCGATCTTCTCTTCGATGACGGCATATCCCAGGGTTTCCTTGCTGTCGAAGTGGTAATAGAGCGCTCCCTTGGTGACGTTGGCGGCGGCGAGAATTGTATCGATGCTGGCACTCTGGAAGCCTGATCTGTGGATCTCACGAAAAGCCGCCTGCAGCAGGCGTTCCCGTGTACGCTCCGGATCACGGGCCCTTCTCTTCTTCTCGTGAGTAGCCAACATACCAACTAGTATGTATGTCAGCCATTTGAAAATCAATCGTAATCTCTGATTCCTGGCTGTTCAGTGTCTCGAATTTTGTAACTTATCGCCGGAGAGTATGAAAAGTTGGAGAAACGGTCGCTCTGGCCGTTTTGGACCCGTCCCAAGAGGTTGTTCGTCTGTCACTCTGCTTCGATATCTGAAATGTTGGGCCTGTTATGTCACGGAATCGTTGTGAACGTGGAACGCCACATGCTTCCTTAGTTGTCACTCGGCAGGAATTTGTGGAGTTGTGTGCCAATTCTGCTCTGCACTGCTGGAGCGTCGGGTGATACGTGACGTAAATCCCCAGTCATCTCGCCACGGCGACTTTCATATGGAGAAAAGAGGAGAAATGAACACACTAAGACAGTTGCGCAATTTCTGGATACCGTGTGTTACGACGACTGTTCTGGCTTGCGCCAGCACTGCATTCGCTCAACAGAGCTACAAGATTACCGATTTGGGCCTTAATAAAAGCACGGACAACTTCAGCATGGTCATGGGACTCAATAATCTCGGCTGGGCAGAGAACATGGATGGAGTTGTAAACCCGCCCATCACTTCGACCTCCACGACCGTCGCAAGTGGCCGCGCGGTGATAGGCATCTACGGGCTCAACATCGACCTCGGCACGCTTGGAGGAAAGAACAGTTGGACCAACTATGGCGGGATCAACGATCGCGGGGAAGCTGTCGGTCTGGCCGAAACATCTGTTCCAGATCCAGACGGTGAAGACTTTTGCGGCTTTAGCACACACCTTACGTGTCGCCCGTTTCTTTGGCGAGACGGCCACATCATGGCTCTCCCGACGCTGGGCGGTAATAACGGGCAGGCCAGTGCTATCAATAACCGCGGACAAATAGTGGGCATTTCGGAAACGACGGTCCAGGACTCCGGATGCTCGCCGAGCAAGCCTGGAAAGATTATTTCGCCGGTATTTTGGGAAAAAGGCGAAGCCCGACCTCTTCCTACCCTGGTTGGCGACCCAGACGGCTTCGTACAAGGCATCAACGATCGAGGCCAGGCCGTAGGCTCCTCGGGAAACTGCAGCAACATAGCGAACCACGCGGTATTGTGGGAGAACGACACTGCCTTCCAGCTTCCAGACTTCGGACTTGCTGGAGGTGACGCCTATGCCATTAATGACCACGGCCAAATTGTTGGGTATGTCTCGAGCCCGGACGGCACAACCATCTTTCCCACTGTTTGGCGGGACGGCGCACGCGGCGCACCCACAAACCTCGGCATTCTGCCGGGAGATGGTGCCGCCTTTGCCACAGGCATCAACAACCGGGGCCAAGTGGTGGGAAGCACCTTCAACTCCGTCGGCTGGTCCCATGGCTTCATCTGGCAGGACAATGTGCTGACCGACCTGAACACGTTCATTTCCAAGGATTCCAACCTCTTCATCATCGCGGCCAGCAATATCAATGAGCGCGGACAAATCTCGGGCATGGCAATGGTCATGAGCGGACCGGATGAGGGCAAGATCCACGCCATTCTTTTGACCCCCGTAGAGGGACGCATAGACGTCTCGATGGCAGATGTCGCACCGACACGCCCGAAATCCGATTTGCCCGCGAATGTTAGCAAACAGCTTTTGCCGAGATTCCTCCACTTCGCCCGATAAAGGCATTCGTTCCATTGGATATGAGCCTGATTTCTTTCTCGGTTTGATTCCCCAGACGCGACGGCACGCACAGTTAGGAACACGAACCCGTGAGGCGTGATAACGGCACTCCTCACGGGTTTTCAATGATCGCACTGCCGGTACCAGTGTGTTCGCGCGCCGGAAGCTGGAGGTTGCCGGACTGCTGCTACTCGCGAGTAGGTATCAGAGGTTTAGGCTCATCGCGCGAAGTTTCCGGATAGCGCTTGCATCACTGGAAATGCGAAGGTTTCGCTCAACTGTTGACTACGCAGGTCGTGCGGCGCCAATTTCTCCAATCGGTCCGTTTTGCGTTGGTTCAGCGAGGATCTCAGTCGAGAGACTAAGCCTCGTAGTATCTGCCCATATATCGACAGATGCAGGGATTTTAAAATGGAAGTTGCCTTTCGGCTTTAATCAGCCAGCCACGGAAGCTTGATCCATTTGTGAATCGGAAATCGCGTTGCGCCTTGCCAGTCCAATGTCGGCTACGCCCTGAGGGGTTCTTGAAAGTCCCAATCTCTGCATTCTGGAGATGAGCGTCGTTCGCGGTAATCCCAGCCGATATGCTGCCCCATTTCGCCCTCCCAGGACCCAGTTTGCTTCGACAAGTGCGCGCGTTATGTGCGCTCTTTCCGCGTCATAAAGTGCCTGAGGATGCCGGATATGGCATGAGTGTGACAAAGATTCAAGCTCCCCAGCTCGCGGCAAGAGTGTATCCGTGGGAGAGGTGATGATCGCGCGCTCGACGAAGTTCTGTAACTCACGGATATTTCCAGGCCAATCATGATCGATCAAGCGTTCAAGAACCGTGTCTGGAACATTGTTGATCCGCTTACCGAGCCGTTCGGAGAACTTCCTGACAAAGTGCCAGACCAGTAACGGTATATCTTCTTTCCTGTCGCGCAGCGGAGTGAGCAAGATCGGGAACACATTGAGCCGGTAAAATAAATCTGCCCGAAACGTCTTCTCGTCGACCATCTCCTTAAGATGGAGGCTTGTGGCCGCAATCACTCTGACGTCTACATGCGTCGTCCGCGTGCTACCCAGACGTTCAAATTGTTGCTCCTGTAAAACACGAAGGAGCTTAGGCTGCAATTCGAGTGGGAGATCGCCTATTTCATCAAGAAAAAGTGTTCCTCCGTGCGCAGCTTGAAATCGTCCTATAGTTTGTGAAACGGCTCCAGTAAACGCCCCCTTCTCATGCCCAAATAATTCACTTTCGAGTAGAGCCGTGGGGATAGCAGCACAATTCAGCGTGACAAACGGCTTACCGCAGCGTGATCCTTCGTCGTGAATTGCCCGCGCCACAACTTCTTTTCCGGTTCCGGTCTCGCCCTGAATAAGCACGGTGCAGTTAATGGGAGCGACAATACGGATTTCCTCAACTAGATTCCTGAATGCTTTACCTGAGCCTATGAGATTTGTCGAAATCATCGCTCTTTTCCTCCTTGGACTTACTAAGCGTCATGCGCAGGCGGGCTGCAGGGTGCCAGCCATAAGGGTTCTTTAGCATGCAGATTCGAGGAACTCAGCCTGATATCGATATGGATTCCATTTCGCCAAAAACGACTGGAGCTTCCTTGCCCGGAAGAGTATTGGGAACAGATAGCTTCTTTTTTGAGCCTTGCAGTCTGTACTTCGTCAAGCTAAGCGTGAAGACAGTCCTGCCTTGGTTTGATCTCTTCACGCAGATATCACCGCCATGTTCCTCAGCTATTCGTCGTGCCAGAGTGAGGCCCAGTCCTGTACCGCAAGGTTTGCCCGCACTAACAAACGGGTCAAACAAAGTTTTTTGGATAGAAGGAGGCACACCAGAACCGTTATCCGTGATTGTGATGTATATCCAATCCTCGATTTCTTTCAGCTCGACATTCACCTCAGGTAAATAAGCCGACTGTGAAGCGGCCTGACAGGCATTAAGCAGTAAGTTATAAATCGCGCTCTCAAGTCTCGTAGCATCAACATTCGCTTCAGGCATCGAAGACATTGCGAGCGTAATCGAAACATTCCGCCCATCGGGGTGCTTTCTTATAGATGCGATAGCACTCTCGATCATCAGAGATATCCGCCCACGAGCGAGGGATTTACCTCGTCCCGTACTCGCAAATTGCAACAACGAATCAACGAGTCCCGTCATCGTCATGACTGCCTGCCGTATGTCAGCTAGCAACTCCATGCGCTCGTGTGTACATATCCCTGTCCCTTCTAAGAATTCAGCGCTTGCATAGATTGTGGAGAGTGAATGGCGCATGTCATGAGAGATTGAGCATACTGTCTCGCCAATAGTTGCCATCTTCTCTATTTCTGTCTTTTTGCTCTGGATGTGCCGGTATGGCACCGTGTCTGAACTTATCTCGCCGTCCATCACGAGAATCTTATTGCATGCTGCGAGCCCTCTATCTCTTCCATTGATTGCCATGCACCCTCCATGTCGTTTCTGTCCATGTTGATTTAGATATGCAGTTAGCTAAAGGATCGAGTGGTTTGCTCACAAAATCATTTTTGTTTACTTGCCGCGCAAAATTATGGAGATCAGAGTCACAGCACTAAAAGAACGTGAGCTTCATCGCTGTAAGGAGAGCGGGGTTCGACATCTTCAATGAATAGTTCGATGTCTGAGCTGCCCCGTGGCTCCGAATATAAAGAGTTCTTCGCTCGTTTCGGCTTTTTTCAGCGTGAGCGATTGTGATATCAGGTCTAATTTCTAACGACATCATAGGCGGGTTGCGATACCATGAAAACCCCATAAACCACAGCACACACCCTGTATTTTTCTGCAGTCTCAATATCACCCAACTCCATTACGCTGAGTTCGCAGACGGAGACCGAGTCGATCTTCGTGGTTAGCCCACTACGCTTTCTGAAATGGAGGTTATCTTCCGAGAACAGGCTAAGAATTTCGGATTAAGCCTGCCCTGTGCAAGTAGCGCAGGCGATCGATCTTCCGACGAAACGACGACACATTGCGCATTGCAGATCAAATCGAATAGTACGCGTCTGTAATCCGGTTCATCTTCTAAAAAGACCCTTGATCTTTATAAGAAAAGTCCGCACCAGATTTTCGCGCTGGAAGATGACGTTTCCTGGAACTGTCAACACAATCGCGGTTCCAGAATCAGACGAACTGGACAGATTTAATTTCGCGCCGATGCGAGTGGCTCGCTCTCGCATTCCCTGCAAGCCGAAGTGGCCTTCTTTTCCGCTAGCCAGAATGCCGGAATCTATTCCTTTGCCATTGTCATGCACACTGAGAACGAGGTCCTGTGCGTAGCGCAGTTGCACCGCCAGATGGGTTGCTCGCGAGTGCAGACATGCATTGCGGATTGCTTCATAGCCGATGCGGTAAATCTCATCGCGCACAATCGGGTGCATCTCTGCTACCGTGCCTTCGATAGAAAACGAGCCGCCCATCGATCCTCGCGCAAGGCAGTCATCTACAGCTCGCTGAAGGGCTTCAGCAAGATCGTTTCTCTGCGTCGTCGAGGCGCGGAGCGAATTAAGCGCTGCCCGACCTTCCTGGGTAGCTTGCCCCATCCATGTGGACAATCTTTCCAAAGCGTGGCGCATGCGAGCCGGATTGGGCTCGTCCAGCGCATCATCTGCAACCATCTTGCTACCTTGAATCGTCTGAAGGAGCGTGTCATGGAACTCCCGAGCCATACGGGTCCGCTCATCCAGCCGCTCATCAAACCGGGCGTTGATGCCTGCCGCAACTTGTTGTAACCGCAGTCGGTAGAGTATCCATACGATAAGAATGCCGAATGCAACGCTTAGAACCATGAACCATCCTGTCTGGTACCAGGCCGGCGCGATGTTGAAATCTAGCGCCTCACCTGTCTCGTTCCAGACCCCATCATTGTTACAGGCGATTACACGAAACCGATACTTACCAGGACGAAGGTCATTATAGAAAGCTTGTCGGCGCGTTCCGGGATCCTGCCAACCTGCGTCGTAGCCTTCCAGCCTATAACGAAAGCGCACCCTTCGCGGCACAGAGAAGCTCAATGCCGTATAGTCGATCTCCAGGTTGTGGATTAAGGCGGGTAAACGAAGATGCTTCTGCAGTTGATAGTCCTGATGATTCGCTACTAATCCTTCGATATGTACAGCCGGCACTATGTCATTCCTGTGCAAATGGCTAGGATCAATCATCTGTAGAGCAATGCCGTTCACAAACCAGAGTCGTCCGTCTAGCGATTTGGAAGCTTTGGGCTGGGCGTTTGCACTTCCGGCCTGCACAGCGTCGAGCGCGTCGAAGGACTCAACCGCTACTTTGCTGTCCGGTTGACTTTTCCATTTCGCGAGTTCCAACGCTGTAATCTTCAGGAGGCCGCACTGCGCATAAAGCCAGTAGGAGCCCTGATCATCGTTGACAAGAGAGAATATGGAAGAACAAGGGAGGCCATTCCGGGTGTCGAGCACGTTTATATGGCCATCCTTCCACCGAAACAGGCCGACCGTCGTGGCCGCCCAGATGAAATTATCGGAATTAACAAAAAGGCTTCTGGTCCTTAAGACGATCGCGCCTCGATATGTCAACTGCACGATATCCAAATGCCCATCGTGATAATGAGCCAGCTTGTTGCCGACAGAGCCTATCCAGATACCGGCCTTTTTATCTGCTGCAAGCCAGTTGCAGAATTGGATACCGTTCAGGGGAATTTCTTCGCGGACTTTCTGGTCTCGAATGCGAAAGAGATGATGGCCTCCTGCCATCGCCCAGATGTCGTGATCGACATCCTCAGTAATTGCAAATAATCC
>Ga0206811_1029_pt1 | contig 49053 bp, 37 predicted proteins | sample Alteio_BWOrgCont_53_FD_152886 | JGI IMG/M metagenome (GOLD analysis project Ga0206811, IMG submission 152886) | Enriched cells from forest soil in Barre Woods Harvard Forest LTER site, Petersham, Massachusetts, United States -... | ecosystem: Environmental > Terrestrial > Soil > Temperate forest >... | reverse complement strand
CCTCGATTCGCCGAGTTGATTGCGGAATCTGCAGCAACGACACGCGCGGCGCTGGTGGTCGATGTGCGTGAGGGACAGGGACTTGAGCGTTTTCCTGCCATCCTGAAACAAATTCGCAAAACGCTGGCCACAACGGTGATTTATCTGGAGGCGTCAGAAGCAGCGCTGCTGCGCCGTTTTTCTGAGACCCGCCGTCCACACCCGCTGGGCCGCGGGGACAGAGTTGCCGGCGCTATTAAGTCTGAGCGCAAAGTATTGGATCCAATTCGCAACGTCGCCGATATCATTATCGACACCTCGAATTTCAATGTGCATGAACTGCGGACGCATGTACAAGACAAGTTTGTGAGCGGTGGCACAGGAAAAGACCTGCTGATTTCAGCACTCAGTTTTGGATATAAGAATGGGATTCCGCTGGAAGCCGATCTTATCTTCGATGTGCGTTTTCTTCCGAATCCTCATTTCATCCCTGAATTTCGTCCGCTGACCGGCAAGCATCCGAAACTCGTCGCCTACCTGCGCAAGTTTCCTCAGACGCGCGAGTTTCTGGATCGGGTGACCAGCATGCTGCTTTTTCTATTGCCGCACTACATCCACGAAGGCAAGAGCTATCTTACTGTTGCATTTGGGTGCACTGGCGGCCAGCATCGGTCCGTGATGATTGCCGAGGAAATCAGCAGGCTGCTGGGCAAAGAAGGCTATCGGGTAAAGACAGCGCATCGCGATATGCCGCGCTGAAACGGTAAAATGATGAAATGACCTATTCGTGGCAGAGCGCTCAGGGGCAGAGCGTCAGGACAGATAGATGAAGCGTATCCTGCGCCTGCTTTATTACATGCGCCGCTACTGGATTCAGGCGCTTGGCGCCATCGTCCTGATGGCCGCAGTCGGATTGCTGGAGGCATTCCGAGTGCTCCTGGTGCAGCCGATCTTCGATCATGTTCTGAATCCTGGCCGACCGAATCATCCGATCTCGCTTTTTTCGATTCCTGGGACGCAATACCACTTCACGCTGCAGCAGTTTGTTCCCTCCAATTTCCACAATCCCTGGAACATTGTCGCTTTCGCTCTGGTCGCGTCGACATTGCTGAAGAGCGTTTGTGATTATGCCGGAACATTTCTGGTGAACTACGCCGGATTTGGCATGATCACCGATCTGCGTGACGACCTTTATGAAGCAGTCTTACGTCGTTCGGTTTCCTTCTTTCAAAAGCACGCGACAGGCACGCTGCTTTCAACGCTCATCAATGACATTGAGCGGGTGCAATATGCCATGTCGTCGGTGCTGTCGGAGTTTCTACAGCAGTTTTTCACGCTCGTCTTCACGATCGGCGTTGTGATTCACTTTGGCGGCAAGCTCGCGTGGGCGCTGCTGATCTTTGTGCCTGTTGTGATTGGCTCCATTCGACGGATTGGCCGCGATGTTCGCCAGACGACGCGCAAAGGGCAGGACCGGTTGGCCGAAATTCAGAACATCCTGCATGAGACGATCACGGGAAACCGCATCGTAAAAGCCTTCAATATGGAGTTCTGGGAACTGCTGCGCTTCCGGGATGCAGCCAAGCGACTTTTCAAGGCGAATCTTCGTTCCGTGCGCGCGCAAGCCATCAGTTCACCTCTCATGGATTCGATTGGCGCCATCGCGATCGCACTGCTTTTGCTGGTAGGCCGCAAACAGATCAACAGTGGAGCGATGACCGAAGGCGCCTTCTTCGCTTTTATCGTTGCCTTGTTCAAGCTCTATGACCCGGTGCGGCGCTTTGCGCTTTTCTATAACAATTTTCAGCAGGCGCTGGGTGCTTCGTCAGCCATCTTCAGCTTTATGGATGACCAGGACGAACTGGTCGAAAAACACCGCGCCTATACCCTGAAGGATTTTCGCGATTCCATCAAACTCGAGAACGTCGGCTTTGCCTATAGCGATGAAGAAGGTGAAAAGCAGGTTCTGCATGAGATCAACCTTGAGATTCACCGCGGCGAAGTTGTTGCGCTCGTTGGTCCGAGCGGGGCAGGGAAGTCGACGCTCGTAAATCTGATTCCCAGATTCTTTGATGTGACCTCAGGGCGAATTCTGATCGACGGGCACGACCTGCGCGATGTGAGCATGCGCTCCCTGCGCGAGCAGATCGGCAAAGTCACTCAGGAGACGATTCTCTTCAACGACACGATTCGCAACAACATCGCGTATGGACAGCCCGACGTGCCGATCCAGCGTGTACAGGATGCGGCCAAAGCGGCTCTTGCCCACGACTTCATCATGCAGTTGCCGGACGGGTACGACACATTGATTGGCGAGAAAGGATTTCGCCTTTCCGGTGGAGAGCGTCAGCGCTTGGCGATTGCCCGCGCGCTATTGAAGAATGCGCCCGTGCTCATCCTTGACGAAGCCACTTCCGCACTGGATACGGAAAGCGAATCGCTGGTGCAGGGCGCTCTCAGCAACCTGATGGCTGGACGCACCGTTGTCGTGATTGCGCATCGGCTCTCAACCGTGCGCAGGGCGACGCGCATTGCGGTGATGGAGCAGGGCCGCATCACAGGCATCGGTTCGCATGAACAATTAATGCAGAGTTCACCAACCTATCAGAAACTGTACCAGTTGCAATTTATGGATGTGGCCGACCTTCCGGAGCCTGTAATGACGGGTAAATCAGGACTATGAATAAAAAGCAAGAGACTGAGAATCAGAAAAAAAAATCAGCAAGTCGGAAGAAAGACCCGGCGACAGGCTCGCCAGTCTATTCCATGACAGGCTTTGCCCGTGTCGCTGGGCGCATCTCTGAGACGCTTGGCTATACGCTCAGTCTGAAGAGCGTCAATCATCGCTTTCTCGACCTGCATATGCGGTTGCCGGGAGGCACGGAATCGCTGGAGATGCGGCTGCGAAAAGTGTTGAAAGAAAAACTTGCGCGCGGGCATATTGAGGTCTCACTTTCGATCGATCGCAGCACGAAAATAGAGGCGCAATATAACGAAAGCCTTGTATCCGCCTATATTGCGGCATTTCACAGTGCGGCTTCGCTGCATCATCTGGACGGTGAACCCGACCTCAATGCAATCTTTCGCCTTCCAGGAGTGCTCAATGGCGACTCGCGTAACTCCGAAGAGGACATACAGGCAATCGAAGAAGCTGTGATGGAGCGCTTGGAATCTTTGGTCGCTGAACTCAACACAATGCGTTCAGCAGAAGGGGCGTCGCTGGTCCATGAGTTGCGCAGAGGTCTGGATCGCCTTGGGGAGTTTGTAGAGCAGGTCACGGAGCTTCGGCATGACGTGCAGAAGGTGTACTTTGAGCGCATCAGCCAGAGGTTGAGTGAAATGCTGAACGGGAACATCGACCGCGAGCGCGTTTTGCAGGAGGCGGCTTTGCTGGCGGAGCGGAGCGATGTCGAAGAAGAAATAGCCCGCATGCGGACGCATATCTCGCATTTCGAGTCGCTGCTGCAGCAAGGCGGAGAAATCGGTAAGAAGTTGGACTTTCTTTTGCAGGAAATGAACCGCGAAGCCAATACTCTGCTTTCCAAAACGAGCGGGATTTCCGGCAATGGAACTCGCATTACGGAAATCGGACTCGGGATGAAATCAGAGATTGAAAAGGCGCGGGAACAGGTGCAAAACCTGGAATAAAACATAGTCTTCAGTAGAAGGAAAGACGATTGGCAGGCATACTCTTCATTATTTCAGCCCCCTCAGGCTCGGGGAAATCAACCTTGGTAAACCAGCTCCGGTCGCTCGTCGACAATCTGGAGTTTTCCGTCTCTTACACAACCCGCGCGCCGCGCGGCTCAGAGGAAGAAGGCCGTGAATACCACTTCACTACGCGGGAAGAATTCGAACGCATGGTGCGCGCGGATGAGTTCCTGGAACATGCCGAAGTCTTTGGTAATTGCTATGGAACGGCGCGGCGCTCGCTGGACGATGCCCGGGCGCACGGCAAAGACCTTTTGCTCGATATCGATGTACAGGGTGCGTCACAGGTGCGCGGGAAGATGCCCGATGCCGTCAGCATTTTTGTGATGCCGCCCGCGCCGGATATTTTGGCTACAAGGCTGCGCAATCGCAGCCGGGCTGAAGGTGGTGTAAAGGAAGACGTAATTGAGCGCCGGCTGGCTGAGGCAAAACAGGAGATTGAGAATTACCGCGAATACAGCTATATTCTGGTCAACGATATTCTGGCTCGAGCCGAAGAAGAACTTTCAGCCATTGTGACCAGCGAACGCATCCGGCGCGAAGGGCAAAAGAACACCCAGGACGCGGATCGATTGATCAGGCTGGCGGAAAACTGCAGACAGGAAAATGCAGGTAAACGTGTTCGCCCTGTGCTCGCAGCATTCGGACTGCTCGATCCGGAAACGGCAAATGCTTAAATGGCATCTCGCAGTTCTTGATTTGGAGGATGAGCCAATGAGTCTTGAGCAGTCGTTCGACAGCAATTTTCGCTATGTTTTGGTAGCTGCGCGTCGTGCCCGCCAGCTGCAGAACGGTTCACAGCCCCTGGTCGATTCGCGTTCGCGCAAAGCATGCAAGATAGCCCAGGACGAGATTGCCGCGGGCAAAGTGAACTATGTGAAGAGCGATACGCCAATTCTGAAACGGGAAGTTGCAGGCACAGATATCCCGAAGTTTGTCGCTTCTTAAGATCGGCGAGCCGGTAGTTCTTAACGCGGCTAGTGCTTGAAAACCTGCATCATCAGTTCAGACTGCACTTGATCCAACTGCTTTAACGTAGATTCAAGTGTTGGTCTGTCATCGAGCGAAGCTGCGTGAAGAATCTCCTGCAGACGAAACGCTGTATGACGCATCAGTATCTCCGCGTTCTTCAGCTTCCGAGTGTCCTCGGCCATGCCCATATGGATTTTTTGGGCATAGGTTTGTACCGCCTTAAGAGTTTCAGAAGCGTGGCCGATATCGCCGGATGAAAGCTCCTGCCCGGCGATCTCTGTCATGGCATGGACGATCTCTGCGTAGAGGAAGCATTGTTCTTTGGGAGAGGCCTGATCCGCTTTTGCTTCCAGCAGAAGCAGAGCTTGTGCATCTGGAAGCTTTTCGCTAGCTCCAAAAGCGCGCGTGCCGGGAATGAGCAGAACGGCGACTGCTGCGATTGCTACGAACCTCATGGTGCACCTCCTTAGGGTGCCACGGGAACGTTATCGGCTATTATTTGCCAAGAGTGACCAACCGATGTCTTGCCTGCCACTCCTGGTCGGGGAACTTGCCATCGGCAGCTGCCAAAAACCTGTGATAGTAATCGGCCGCTTCCTTTGTGTGATGTAGGTTATCGTAAGCAGTGGCCCAAAGGAAATAGGTAGCTGGAGTTTCCTGAAGATATTTTGATCGTGCGGAAAGAGAATTCAAAGCAATCTGGTATTGATGATCCTCCGAAGCGGCGAATGCCAGGCTGCTCCAGGCGTCTCCGTCATCGGGTTTAAGACGAACCGCCTTTTGTAAAACCGTTACGGCATCGGCATATTGCTGCTGGCGAATAAGGTTTTCGCCTCGAGCGGTTAACAGCGCCGAATTATCTGGATTGTCCTTCAGCAGTTGCACATAGAGGGGATTGGCCTTATCGGCTGCGCCGCTTTGCGTATAGGCATCGGCCAGCATTCCACTGATCAACGCATCGTTGGGCTGTTTTTCATGCAGTTTCTCCAACGCGCTAACTGACTCATTCGGCTTGCCTTCTGCACTCAGGACGATAGCCAGCTGCGTGTTGAGCGCCGGATCGTCGGGATCGCGGGACAGAGCCGTCTTGATCAATGGCTCGGCGTCGGCGTATTTTTTTTGCGCGATCAGTACATGGGCCAGCCCGGCTGTTGCGTCGGACGATTCCGGCTGCTGGTTCAGAACCCGGCGGTAGGCTGTTTCCGCAGTGACTTCATCACCTTCGGCTTCCGCAATCTCTCCGGTCAGAAGCGTATCTGCCGTGGTTTCCGGGCTCAAAGATAAGGCTTGCAGCAACTCCTGCTTCGCGGTATCGGGGTCACCAGTGCGATCGAGTTGTGCAAGTGCCCGGTATGCTTGCCCCTTCGCAGCAGGATTCGGCGGGTTGGGGTCTAAGAGGGTCGCTGATTTCAGCTGCTCGTGGGCATCCTGCTGTTTGCCTTGGCGGGCCAGAATCAGGCCGAGCGCCCGGCGGGGTTCAAACTGCTTCGGATCAGCGGCGATGGATTTCTGGTAATAGCTTTCGGCAGGGTTGTCACGGCCTTGGGCGTCTTCGACAAAGCCTCGGTCGAAGAGCGCACGGGCATCTGTGGGATGTGCGGAAAGATACGTGTCGAGAAGACTGCGCGCCCGGTCAAAATCCTTCGATTCTATGGCTGACTCAGCCTGCGATAGAGGGTCGTTTGCTGACTTCGCTGGTGCAGACTCCGACGGCTCGTTCATGCTCGTGCCGGGCGGAAGGGGCGCAGATTGGGCTTTTGCAAATGGACACGCCAAAAGCATAGAGCCTAGCAGCACTAAAACCTCAGCGGCTAAAGCTGGGGAACGAGCTTCGCCAATGGCACAGCTAAGGCCGGGGCCCTTCAAATTAATAACAACCGATTTCATACAGCGACTTCGCTCTCCGCTTCCTGTAGAGGTTCACGCTCGCGTCCAGATTCGCTGCGCTGCGCCAGCACTTTAGACAGCCAGAAGCCGGTGTGGGATAGTTCGTTACGGGTGATCTGTTCGGGGGTGCCGGTGGCTACGATCTGGCCGCCTTTGGAGCCGCCTTCGGGTCCGAGGTCGATGACCCAGTCCGCCGACTTGATGACGTCCAGGTTGTGCTCGATGACCAGCAGCGACCCGCCGCCGTCTATGAGCTTGCGGAAGGCGGTGAGGAGTTTGCTGACGTCGTCGAAGTGGAGGCCGGTGGTGGGCTCGTCGAGGACGTAGAGGACGCGGCTGCCACCCTTCTTGGCTGCCGAACTGGTGGAGCGGACGGTTGCCAGGTGTGCGGCCAGCTTCACGCGCTGGGCTTCGCCTCCGGAGAGGGTGGTTGCTGATTGGCCGAGACGGACGTAGCCGAGGCCGACTTCGTCGAGGACGGCCAGCTTATCCAGAATTCTGGGCTGGCCGACGAAGAAGCGCAGGGCCTCTTTGACGGTGAGGTTCAGGACCTCGTTGATGCTCTTGCCCTTGTACTTGATCTCGAGCACGCTGGCCTTGTAGCGCGTACCGCGGCATTCCTCGCAGGGCAGCTCGACGTCGGCGAGGAACTGCATCTCTACTGTAACGGTGCCGTCGCCTTCGCAGACGTCGCAGCGTCCTCCAGGGACGTTAAAGGAGAAGTGTCCGGCTGCGTAGCCGCGACGCTGCGCTTCGGGCTGCGAGGCGAAGAGCTCGCGGATGGCGTCGAAGGCCTTGATGTAGGTCACGGGGTTCGAGCGCGGTGTGCGTCCGATGGGGTTCTGGTCGACGAGGACGATGTCGTTGAGGCGGTCTACGCCTTTGAGGTCCTTGTAGAGGTTGGTTGGGTCGGCGCCTTCGCCTTTGCCTAACTGGTGGGCGACGGCGCGGTAGAGGACGTCGTGGACGAGAGTCGACTTACCGGAACCTGACACGCCGGTAATGCAGACGAGCATGTTCAGCGGGATCTCGACGTCGATTCCCTTGAGGTTGTGGCTGCGTGCGCCGCGCAGTTTGATCCACTCTTTACCTGGTTCGCGGCGACGCGTGGGAATGGGAATGCTGAGCTGTCCGTTCAGGTAGCGGCCCGTGATGGAGTCAGGGTTGAGCTCGACCTCTTCGACGGTTCCTCCAGCGAGAACGCGGCCGCCGAACTCGCCTGCTCCGGGACCGAGGTCGAGGAGGTAGTCAGCGGCGCGGATGACGTCGGGATCGTGTTCGACGACGAGGATGGTGTTGCCGAGGTCACGCAGGTCTTCGAGGATGCGGATGAGCTTGGCGGTGTCGCGCGTGTGCAGGCCGATGGATGGCTCATCGAGCACGTAGAGCGCGCCGACGAGTTGCGAGCCGAGCGAGGTAGCGAGCTGGATGCGCTGTGCTTCGCCGCCTGACAGCGTCGAGGCGAGACGGTCGAGCGTGAGGTAGTCGAGTCCGACGGCGTTGAGGAAGTGCAGGCGCTGCTGAATCTCGTGCAGGATGCTTCCAGCGATCTCCTGCTGCATGGGCGTGAGCTGAAGTCCACCGAAGAAGCAGTCGGCGTCGTTGATGGTAAGCGCTGCGGCGTCGCAGATGTTCTTCGCTCCGATGCGCACGGCGCGGGCTTCTGCGCGCAGGCGCTGGCCTTTGCATTCGGGGCAGAGCGCATAGCCGCGATACTTGCTGAGCATGACGCGGACGTGCAGCTTGTACTTCTTGCGTTCGAGGAAGGCGAAGAAGCCGTGGACACCGAGGAATGAGCCATGACCGTCGAGGACGAAGGCTTGCTGGTCGGGTTCGAGATCGTACCAAGGAATGTCCATGGGAATGCCGTGCTGCTTTGCGACCTTCTTCAACTCGGTGAAGTAGGGGCGATACTTCGGGCGATTCCAGGGGTCGATTGCGCCTTCTTCGAGGGTCTTCGACTTGTCGGGGATGATGAGATCGAGGTCGAAGTCGATGGTGTTGCCGAAGCCCTGGCAGCGCGGGCAGGCGCCGAAGGGGTTGTTAAAGGAGAAGAGGCGCGGTTCGGGCTCGCGGTAGACGCGATGGCACGTTTTGCACTCGAAGGCGGCGGAGAAGCGCAGTCGCTCTCTCTCGGTGGTTTCCGAATCGCGCGGGACGATTTCGTAGAGGATCTCTCCCGATTCGCGGTAGCCGATTTCCGCCGCGTCGACGATACGCGCGCGATTGTCGGCGCTGACCACGATGCGATCGACAAGAGCGAAGACGGGCAGTGCGAAGTTGATCTCGAGCAGCGATTCGGGCGTCGAGAACTCGTAGATGGTCCCGTTCTGATAGAGGCGGTTGAAGCCTCGTGTTCTTAAGTCGGTTAGCCGTTGCTTGAGTTCTTCTGTCAGCGGAGATTTTTCCGCAGTTTCGATCTTTGGCTTGCGTCCACGCTTTGCCGGCTTCTTCTCCGATGCTGGTTCCGGAGAAACGGGCTGTTCCTGCGGTCGCTGGACGGGGAAGAGCGCGTGCAGGCGGGTGCCTTCGCTGAGGGCGAGGACGGCGGCGGCGATTTCGTCGACCGTGTCGCGCTTGACGACCCCGTTGCAGACGATGCAGTGGACCGTTCCGCAGCGTGCGTAGAGCAGGCGCATGTAGTCGTAGATCTCGGTCGCGGTCGCCACGGTCGAGCGCGGGTTGCGGGTCGAGTTCTTCTGCTTGATGGCGATGGCGGGCGCGAGACCGTCGATGAGGTCTACGTCTGGCTTCTCGATGCGTTCGAGGAACTGGCGGGCGTAGGCGGAGAGCGATTCGACGTAGCGGCGCTGACCTTCGGCGTAGATGGTGTCGAAGGCGAGCGAGGATTTGCCCGAGCCGGAAACTCCCGAAACGACGGTGAGTTTGCCATGCGGTATGTCGCAATCGATATTTTTGAGGTTATGCACCCGCGCGCCGCGGATGATGATCTGGTCCGTCAATGCAGTGCGTCCTGGGAAAAGAGTACAAGCCTTCCCAGTTTGATTATAAGACGTTTGCCGGGATACTCCCCCCACCCCCTGGTGGCGGTTTCTTTTATGTATTTTCAATACTTTAGCGGGGGATCATCCCCTGGTAAGGCGCTGATTTTTATATTGCTTAGGGGCTTTCTAGTGTTTTCAATGGTTTAGCTGGGAGTCCTGTGTTTCTGGAAATAAAAAAGCCCGCTGCATGCGGGCTTTTTGTTCTCTATTTCAAGGATAGCAGATTTGGCGAAATACTCTGCCAAAGGGGTTTAGAGTTTAAGTCGTTTTGGATCAATTGGTTAGATGCCGTGAGCTGACCAAGAGGGCTTGACAGCCATTCGCGTGTCTCGTCTGCGATGTCAGGCTCTTTTTAGAAGAGCTGAAGACGGGCCGACCTTTTGGTCGGCGTCGCACGAACTTTGTTCGTGCGGGTCCTTCGACTCCGCTACGCTTCGCTCAGGATGACGGCGTAGGGGCGATGGGGCAGTTTGGATCAGGATCGAGAGCGCTTGCCCGATATGCCGACTTTTCTGACATGTGACGAAAAGGGCGTTTATCGTTACTTACGAGACAGTAATCGACTTCCGCTCTAGTCCGGTTTTCTCCATAGAATGACGCTCAGAGGCCCACAAATGAACGAGAGAAACGTCGCCACTTGGGAGGAGTTCCTCGAAGGAGTGAAGGAAATCCAGGACGAGCGCTCAACTTCTAGTTACTATGTGCAGAATAGTCCTCTACTCTTTCGCGGCCAACGAAGCTCGTCTTGGCGGCTTGAGGCGACACTCGAAAGGGTGCGCGAGCGGATGCTTTATCGGGAGTACTACCAAATCATCGCCAAAATCAGACCACAGATAGAGAGTCTGATGGATACCGATTGGCCTATACCTCCTTACCTGGACGTTGAGCGTTTGGTCACTAATTACGACGAGTTCAGCCTTGCTTTGTGGGCAGGGGATAGGCCCGCTTATGCGTATATGGCCTACCTGCGCCATCACGGTTTTCCTTCGCCGTTGCTCGACTGGAGCCGGTCACTTTACGTCGCTGCATATTTTGCGTTTGCGAACGCCTGCAAACATCGCGACGAGAGGGTAGCTATATTCGTTCTCTGCGGACGCAACTTTGCTGTATCAGGAAATCAGATGAATGTGATGTACCGTTTCGGTCCATACGTCAAAACACATCGACGACATGTTTTACAGCAAAGCGAATACACAGTTTGCCTGAGTTTTCACGAGGAATGGCGCTTTGAAGCTTACGATTCTGTCTTCGAGGACGGACATCGTCAACAAGCATTTTGTTGGAAGTTCACCGTACCGACTACTGAGCGATCTAAAGTTCTTGCTTTGCTCGACGAATACAATCTGAACGCTTTTTCTCTTTTCAGCTCCGAAGAAAGCCTGATGGAAGCGTTGGCAAACCGAGAGTTTAAATAGAAAAGGGTACCCGAGTTCTTATTAAGGTGTGGGCGACTCATAGAAACGCGGTGAGAAGTCGATCTGCTCTTGGCTTTGCCGAACGGTGTTCCTTCGGCTCGCTGCGTTTTGCTCAGGATGACGGCGGAGAGATGTGGTTCCCACCCTTTCGCAAAGTGCGCGAAAGGATGGGGTACCCTTTTTTCGTGCCAACTGAGGCGAACTTCGGGTCCCTCTACTGTGCGCTTCGCGCTCGGTCGAGATGACAAATCTGAGAAGGTGTTTCGCTCAGGATGACGGCGTTGGATGGAGCTGTGCAATCCCGGCAGACTATTCGGCCATGTAGCTCTTCATATCTCGACGATGTGCTCATTGATGCTCGTGGAATATCGCAGGACTTAAGCGCGTTTTCCGAGACTTACAAAAGCTTAGACCTTGATCGGCTCCGTCACTCCCTGTGACAGCTTTCGACTCAGCAGAATTCCGCCAATCAGGAAGTAGATCGCGCCGAAGATGGCATACCCTCCCATGTCCTTCGCGTGGAACTTTCCGCCAAGGCCGCCAAGCACAAACGCGATGCCTGCTGCCGTGGATTGCGCGCCGCTCAGGATCATCGCCCATTGTCCGCCGAGTTGCTTACGGCGGATGAGCCCCGCGATGAGCTGAAGCAAGCCGGCTCCAAACGCCCATGCACCGAAGATCGCGATGGAGTATGCCGGTTGGCTGAAGACCGTTAAGGCCATCCCGAGAGCAGTAGCGGAGCCCAGAAGCGCATTGACGACCTGCGAAGTTCGTGCGCTTCCGCTAGCACGTGAAGTCCTGAGATCGTACAGTGTGCAAGCGACGTCCCAGAGCGGATACACGATCAGCAAGATGGAAGCGACATTTGGCTGCGTACTTACCGTCGCAAGAACAGCGGCAGCCCAGATTACCTGGAAGACCGTCCGGACAAAATAAAGGTTCCGCAAAGAGCGGACTGATTCAGTGGAGTTGGATTGCATGAGAGACCTCACTATCTTCTAGTTGGTAGGTTAGTTGGATAGAGGAAGGCCATCCATGGCCTCCACAGATTAGTTCTTTGCTGTAGCGAGACGCTTGAGCGCTGCTCTGGTCACGAGCTTGAAGACATCACAGTTACCGGTGGCGCGGGCGGAGAGCATAGCCCCATGCACGACTGCCATCAGCGTCTGAGCTTCCGTTGCCGCTGAATCTTGCAGCTTGATGACACCGGCCTTCACACCAGCCTTCAAGGTTCGTTCAAGCCATTCGCCCAATGCGCTGAAATGTAGACGCACTTCGGCTTGCACTTCCTCTGGCAAGAACGGGAGTTCCGCTGCCATGAGTGCGGCAACGCAAAAGGGAATCGTACGGTCGCGGATACACCCCTCCCAATACTGAACGTAGGCATGAAGGCGTTTCCGAGGATCTTCGATCTGCCTGTCAAGCTGTTCGGTTCCTCCGATTGTCTTCTCGCGATGCTTCTTGAGAACGGTTACGGCCAAGCCAGACTTTGTCGGGAAGTGATGATGGATGCTTGGTTTCTTGATCTGTACAGCCTCCGCGATGTCGGCATAACTAAAGGCCGAATATCCTCTCTCGATCATGAGGGCTTCTGCTGTTTTCAGAATGCGTTCTGCCATTTCACCTTGCATGTAGATTAGACTACCAACTAGTCGGTTCGGATGCAAATCTTTGCATGCACTACACCAACGAGTGTTAGTTCTAACAAGTCGGCTAGAGTTGTGGTTCCCACCCTTTCGCAAAGTGCGCGAAAGGATGGGGCACCCTTTTCGTGCTGATATTCGGGAAAAGCAGATCCTTCGCTACGCTCAGGATGACAAATCTGAGAGGGATGACAACTATACCGAAGGGGCGGTATCCACTGAGGACGTATCAGCTACGCACGTATTTGTTGAACCAGTCGATGGTGCGTTGCCAGGCCAGATCGGCTGCGGCTTTGTTGTATCGTTCCGGTGTTGCGTCGCAATTGAAGCCATGTCCGGCGCCTGGGTAGATATAACCCTCGTGGGGTACGTGCGCTGCGGTCAGGGCCTGGTCGTAAGCTGGCCACGTGGCGGCGAGCCGGGTGTCGAGTTCCCCCTGGTGCACCAGAACCGCTGCCTTGATCTTCGGAATATCGGCTGCCGCGGGAGGGCCGCCATAGAATGGCACTGCGGCTGCCAGGTCCGCTTCGAGACGCACGGCCAGCATATTAGCGGTCGAACCTCCATAGCAGAAGCCGGTAGCGCCGATCTTTCCCGTGCAGTCAGGGCGCGCCTTCAGCCACAGGGCTGCGGCCACCATATCTTCGGACATCTTGCTCTTGTCAATCTGGTTGAACATCTGGCCGCCCTTGTAGTCGTCGCCAGGATAGCCGCCGAGAGAGGTGAGTGCATCCGGCGCAAATGCCATGAAGTTGGCGAGGGCAAGCCGCCGTGCGATGTCCTCGATATGTGGATTCAGGCCGCGATTCTCATGGATGACGATGATGCCGGGCAGCTTACTTACCGTCGCGTCGCGTGTGTCGGCGCTGATAGGCCGCACGAGATATCCCTTGATGCTTCCGTTGCCCTTTGGGGAAGGCACGGTTTCGTAGGTGGCCTTGATTCTGTCATCGGTGCGGGAGACTTGCTGGCCAAGGGCGTAATTCGGCATCAATGCATCGATCACGGTGGCTGCCGCCAGCCCGCCCGCCAGCCGCTGCACACCCTCCAAGAAGGAGCGGCGACTGATCTCACCATGAATGAATTCGTTGTAGAGCTCTATGGCTTCGGGCGGCAGCTTACGTTCGGGGGACTTCATCAGTTGACTCCATCAGGTAAATTGAGCGCCGTCTTTGACGGCGGATCTTTACTTAATGATGGAATGTTCTTCCGAAAAGAAGTACTCGCATTTCTTCGGATCAGTAAATCTCTCTTCATCCGGCTGGATGACATTTAAGTAAGAGGGCGAATTGGCGAACGCGTTGAAGCCTTCGATATTATCGAACCAGAGCTCGACGATTCCATCCGTGTCGCCTGGATTCGGTCCAACCGGCTGGTCGCCGGTGATCCAGCACTGCACGTAACGCCGCACATAGCGCTTCACGTCGGGTTGACTTGCGAAAAGAGGCGCGTGGACGTTTTGCCAGTGCGCCACGTATTGCTCATGCGTCATGTCAGATTTGCGTCTGCTGAGAATATGGACCTTCAACATGTCTGATTCCTCCTGGTGAGATTGTCATGGAGCTGGGGTGATTTGTCATGGAACTTGAGGCTTTGTTTTCCGGGTATTCGCATGGAAATGTGAGAAACGGGCCGACCTTTGGTCGGCTTCGCACGAACGTTGTTCTTGCGGGTTCCTTCGGCTGCGCTCAGGACAAGCTCTTCGACTGCGCTACGCTTCGGTCAGGATGACGGCGTTGGAGCTTGCGCACCCATGTTCGTGGTGGCGCTCTTTTTGTGTTGCTGCCGTGTTCTTGCTACTGCTTGGGAGGTGGGAGTGATGTGGAGTTTTTGATGACGAGATGGTCGACGGTGAGCTCGCCGATGCTTAGTTTGTCGAAGTGTGTTTTTTGAGCGAAGAACCTGCGGATGGCGAATACGCCCACGGCAAGAGCGCCTGCTGCCAGAGCACCTGCTGCAAGAGCGCCAATCGCTGTGACGCCTGCAGTCAGGGCTGCACCTGTTAAACCGAATTTTGTAAGCTGCTTCATCTCCCCCTCCTTGTCTCCTCAGGCGAGTTCGTTCCTATTCGACGCGCAGGGACTCCATGGGGTCAAGTTTTGAGGCACGGGTGGCGGGGAGCCATACGGCGAACAATGCGACGGCGCTTAATATCACCGGCACGGTTACAAATACGATGGGATCCCAGGGTTTGACTCCGAAGAGGAAGCTTGCGATCAGGCGGGTAAGGCCGAAGGCGGCGGCTACTCCGATGACGGCGCCGATGAGGGCGAGCTGCATGCCCTGCCAGACGACGAGGTTGCGGATGCGTCCGCGGTCGGCGCCGAGGGCCATGCGGATGCCCATCTCCTGCGTGCGCTGCTGCACGGTGTAGGCCATGAGGCCGTAGATGCCGATGGCGGCGAGGATGAGCGCGGAGGCTCCGAAGATGGTGAGCAGGAGCATGTTGAAGTCTTCGCGCGCAGTGGAGTGGACCACTACCTCGTCCATAGTCCGGACGCGGGCGACGGGGAATCCGCCGCTGGCCTGGCGAAGCTGCTCGGTGATGGCTGCACTCAGCTGGTGCGGGTCTCCGTGGGTGCGGACGACCCATGAGGTGGGAATGATATTGGCGTTGAGCGCCGTCATGCCGTCGGTGACCTGTGCCTGCGGAACGATCATGAGCGGGCGCGGGTCGCGATTGAGTCCGCCGTCGTGAATGTCGCCGACGACACCGATGATCTGTCGGGCGGGTTCTTCGAATTGCGGACCGACGCTTTTGCCGATAATGATCTGCTGGCCCACGGGGTCTTCTTTGGGCCAGAACTTTTTCTTCATGGATTGATTGATGAGCACGACGCCGGGCGCTCCGGTGCTGTCGCTGTCTTTGAAGTCGCGGCCTTCGATGATCGGAATCTTGTAGACATCGAAGTAGCCGGGTGAGGTGCTCATCCAGCCTGCTCCGCCGGTCTGACCGGATTTATCGAGTGGACGGCCTACGACGATGAAGGGCAGTCCGAAGCCGCCTTCGAGCGGCAGGCAGCAGGTGGAGGCCGAGGCTTCGACGCCTGGGATGGCGTTGAGGCGCTCGCGGCCATTGAGCGTGAGCTGGGCAACACCAGTGGTCTTCAGGAAGCGATCGCCAGTAAGCGACATTTGCAGCGTAAGGACGTTGTGCGGGTTGAATCCGGGATCGACGTGGCGCAGGGCAAGGAAGGTGCGGATGAGCAGCGCGGAGCCGATGAGGAGAACGAGCGCGAGCGAGACTTCGCTAATGACGAGCAGGGAGCGGGCTTTGCTCTGGCGGAAGCTGGTGCCGGCGCGATTGCTGCTTTCTTTCAGCGTGGAGTTTAGGTCGGGACGCGAAGCTCCGATGGCGGGGAACAATCCGAAGAGAATGCCGGTGAGGAAAGAGACGCCGACGGTGAAGAGGACCACGCGCCAGTCGATGCCGATGGCGGCTCCATTCTCACCGATGCGGGGGATGTCGCCGGGGCTGAGCGCGAGCAGGGCACGCATGCCGGCATAGCCAAGGATGAGGCCGAGGACGCCGCCGGTGAAGGCGAGCAGAACGCTTTCCACCAGCAGCTGGCGGATGATGCGGCCGCGTGTGGCTCCCATGGAGACACGGATGGCGAATTCACGCTTGCGGCCGGAGGCGCGAACGAGGAGCAGATTGGCGACGTTGGCGCAGGCGATGAGCAGGACGAAGCTGACGGCTCCGAGGAGGACGAAGAGAGAGGAGCGCACGTCGCTGACGATGCTGTCGCGGAGTGGCTCGCTGACAAAGCTATTTTTCAGATCGGCCTCAGGGTAGCGACGGTGGAACTGATCGTAGGCGACTTTGAGCTGGGCGTTGGCTTGCGCGAGGGTTACACCGGGCTTGAGGCGTGCGGCAGTGAGGAAGAAATGTCCCTGATTGATGCTGCTGGGATCGATCTGGAAGGGAAGCCAGACGTCGGCTTCGGGATCGGTGACAAAGGACTTGCCGAGGACGCCGACGACCGTATAGGGCTCATTGCCGAGAGAGATGGCGCTGCCGACGATGTGGGGATTGGCTCCGAAACGGCGCTGCCAGAGGCCGTAGCTGAGGACGACAACTTTCCCGCCATTGGGCGAGTCTTCCTGGGGAGTGAACGTTCGGCCCAGCTGGATAGGAGCCCCGAAGAGGCGGAAATAGGCTTCGCTGACGTGGATGCCGTGAACCTGCTCGGGGTGGTCACCGGTGAGATTGAAGCCGGGGCCGCCGAAGTCATAGGCGGAGACGTCTTGAAGAACGCTGGTCTGGTCGTGCCAATTGTTGTAGTTGGTGGGAGAGGCGACGGGACTTTTGCCGTCGGGAAATGCATTGAATAGCTGGACAATGCGGTCGGCGTCAGGATAGGTGAGGGGCTTGAGCAGGACGGTGTTGACGACGGTGAAGATGGCGGTGTTGGTGCCGATACCGAGGGCCAGGGCTGCTATCGCTGCGATGGTGAATCCAGGACTTTTGAAGAGGCTGCGCAGGGAGTGCTTGAGGTCATGCCACAGATTGGCCACTGGGTTCCTTTTTCTGCTCTGGTTTGGTGGTTAGACGGAGCGGCTTGCGATTCGCTCTTTGACGGCTGGTGAATTGTACGTGAGGTGGGTGGGGGTGGTTCCGGATTATTTACTGGGGTTGTGGTTCCCACCCTTTCGCAAAGTGCGCGAAACGATGGGGCACCCGTTTTCGTGCGGATGCTCGCTAACTGCAGGTCCCTCGACTTCGCTCGGGATGACAAATGTGTGGGGGTGGGATGACGGCGTCAAAATGGTGCTGTGCAATCCCCGGGCCAAAGGCGAGACCTGGCATCCATGTTTGTGCCCCGAGATGTTAGGGAGGGCCGACCTTTGGTCGGCTTCGCACGAACGTTGTTCGTGCGGGTCCTTCGACTCCGCTGCGCTTCGCTCAGGATGACGGCGAAAGGGTGGTGGTTCCCACCCTTTCGCGAAGTGCGCGAAAGGATGGGGCATCCGTTTTCGTGCGGATGCCTGGAAAAAGCAGATCCCTTCGACAGGCTCAGGGCAGGCTCTTCGTTACGCTCAGGATGACAATCGGAGGGCGAGTTTGCTTAGGATGCGGATTTTTTGGGTAGAAAGGCGTCGAGGAGCAGGAGGATGCCGCCGCAGACGATGGCGGAGTCGGCGACGTTGAAGTCGGGCCAGTGATAGCTCCAGTGGCCCCAGCGGAGGAAGACTTCGAGGAAGTCGGTCACGACGCCGTAGTGGATGCGGTCCCATACGTTGCCGAGCGCTCCGCCGAGGATGAGGGCGAGAGCGATGCCGGCGGCGGTGAAGCGGCGGCCCACTTTGAGGATCAGGCCGAAGACGACGAGGATGGCGATGAGGGAGAAGATGGTCAGCATCCAGCGCGTGCGTGCGGGCGATGGCGAGTCGGTGAAGAGGCTGAAGGCTGCTCCGGGATTGAGGACGTGCGAGATGAAGAAGTAGCGCGGGATGATGGTGATCTCGTCGCCTACGGCGACGTGGTGCTGCACCCAGATCTTGGTCACGCGGTCGAGCGCGATGATGAGAGCGGAGATGGCGAGTAGCCAGCCGCGGCGGTCTTTGTTCAAAATCTCGTTCCTTTAAAAGCCCGGGGCTAAAGCCCCTTCGTTTTTCTTTTATTCACCGGGCTAAAGCCCGGTGCTTCTACCCTATTTTGTGCGCTGTCTTCGACAGCGGTCATTTCCGCCCATGTTAGCTTTGCGAACATGGGGCACCCGGTTGCGTCGGAGTTGGGATTGTGGTTCCCACCCTTTCGCAAAGTGCGCGAAAGGATGGGGCACCCCTTTTCGTGCTGCTCGATGCAAAAACAGATCCTTCCCCTTCACTGCGTTCGGGTCAGGATGACAATCATTTTTTTATACGCTCACCGTTTGCTTGTAGCCCATTTGTTCGAGGGCGAGGGCGCAGCGTCCGCAGACTTTGGGCCATGGGCCGAAGGGTTGGACTCGTTCAGGGCTGTTGTCGGCGTAGTAGTTCCAGCAGCGTTCGCACTTTGTGCCGTCTGCCGGGCTGGTTGTAGCCTGCGGCGTATCGTTTGCGGGGGCGCTTGCGAGCGTCACCTGTGAGACGTTGAGGAACTCTTTCAGCACCTTCTCATATTTTCTTAGCAGTTCGTAGTCGCTGGATGGTACGGAAACCTGCACCTTCGCTTCCAGAGCTTTTCCAATCTTTCCGGCTTTGCGGTCGGCTTCAAGAGCCTTGAGCGCTTCATCGCGGACGAGGAAGAGCTTCTGCCAATCGGTCAGCAGAGAAGTGTTCTGCGGAGCGATCTCTTCTGCCGAAGGGAAGTGTGCGAGGTGGACGCTCGTGGCGCGTTTTGCGTCGGCGGGCAGGTAGCTCCAGACTTCGTCGGCGGTGAAGCTCAGGATGGGGGCGACTAAGCGCACCAAGGCTTCGGCGATTTTGTAGATGACGGTTTGCGCGGAGCGGCGGGCGATGCTGGTCGGCGCGAAGGTGTACATGCGGTCTTTGAGCACGTCGAGGTAGAGCGCGCTCAGGTCGACGATGCAGAATTCGTTGATGGCCTGGTAGACGCGGTGGAACTGGAAGTCTCCATACCAGCCGCCATTGCCGTCTGCACCTGATACTTTTTCGACCAGCTCGCGGGTGCGGGCAAGCATGTACTGATCGAGCGGGAGCAGGTCTTCATAGGGCAGCGCGTGTTGAGCGGGGTCGAAACCATTGAGGTTGCCCAACAGGAAGCGGAAGGTGTTGCGCAGCTTGCGGTAGTTGTCGGCGACGCGCTGCATGAGGTTTTCGCTGGCGGCTACGTCTTCGCGGAAATCAACGGACGCAACCCAGAGGCGGACGATCTCCGCGCCGAGGCGGTCGGCGATATCGACGGGATCGACGCCGTTGCCGAGAGATTTCGACATGGCGCGACCCTGCTCGTCGAGGGTCCAGCCGGCGGTGCCGACCATGGTGTAGGGGGCCTTGTGTTCTGCGCCGACGCCAACGGAAGTGAGCAGGGAAGTATGGAACCAGCCGCGATACTGGTCGCCGCCTTCGAAATAGAGGTTGGCTGGTGGGGCGATCTCGGGCTCGGCTTCCATGACGGAGTGCCAGCTTGCGCCGGAGTCGAACCAGACGTCGAGAATGTCCATCTCTTTGCGGAAGTCGGCATTGCCGCAGCTTGCGCACTTCGTTCCAGAAGGCAGAAGCTGCTCGGCCTCGTGCGTGTGCCAGGCGTCGATACCTTCTTTCTCGAACAATGCCACGATGCTTTGATTGATGGTCGCGTTTTTAAGTGGCGTGTGGCATTGGTTGCAGAGGAATACGGCGATGGGCACGCCCCAGATGCGCTGGCGCGAGATGCACCAGTCCGGGCGCGTGGCGATCATGTTGGTGATGCGTTCTTCGCCCCAGGCCGGGTCCCATTTGACGGAATTTTTGATCTCATCAAGCGCGAGCTGGCGGAAGGTGGTTCCCGTTCCGTCGGCTGCTTTCATCGGCGTGTCGATGGCGATGAACCACTGCTCGGTTGCACGGAAGATGACGGGCTTATGGCAGCGCCAGCAGTGCGGATAGCTGTGATAGATGTCGCTGCGGCCCATGAGGACGCCGCGCTCGTCGAGCAATTTGATGATGGGCTCGTTGGCTTTGAAGACGGTTAGACCTTCGTATTCGGACAGGCCGTTGCGCAGGCGGCCGGCATTGTCGACGTTGCAGGTCTGGTCGAGGCTGTATTTTGCTCCGGTGTAGAAGTCGTCGGCACCGTGGGCGGGTGCGGTGTGGACGGCGCCGGTGCCCTGCTCGGTGGTGACGTAGTCGGCGAGCACGCCAAGGATGCTGCGGTCGAGGAACGGGTGCTGGAAGGTGACGCGTTCGAGCTGCGCACCCTTGAAGCGGGCGACTTCTTTCGCGTCCTGCAGCTTGCAGGCTTCGCGCACGGATGCGGCGAGGGCATCGGCGACGACGTAGGTGCTGCCGTCTTGTTCCAGAGCGACGTAGTCCAACTCAGGATGAAATGCGACGGCTAACGATGCGGGCAGCGTCCAGGGCGTTGTGGTCCAGATGATGGTCGAGACGTTTCTTCCGGCGAGCGCGGGGTCGATGGCCGCGGGATCGCTTGTCAGCGCGTACTTTACGTAGACGCTGGGGCTGGTGTGCATCTCGTACTCGATCTCGGCGTCGGCGAGAGCGGTGCGGTCGTTGATGCACCAGTAGACCGGCTTGAGGCCCTTGTAGACGAAGTCCTGCTCAAAGAAACGGTAGAAGATTTCGAGTGTTTTGGCCTCGTACTCCTTTGACATGGTGGAGTAGGGATTTTCCCAGCGGCCGAGGATGCCGAGGCGCACGAACTGGCTGCTTTGCAGATCGATATACTTCTGCGCGTAGGCACGGCAGGCGCGGAGGAAATCGACGGACGACATTTCGAGCTTTTTGCGGCCGAATTGTTCGTCGACTTTGATCTCGATGGGCAGACCGTGGCAGTCGAAGCCGGGAATGTAAGGCGCGTCAAAACCGGCCATCGTTTTGGACTTGACGATGAAGTCTTTCAGGCATTTATTGAGAGCGTGGCCGAGATGAATGGGACCATTGGCATAGGGAGGTCCGTCGTGCAAAAGATAGCGGTCGGAGCCCCTACGGGCGCTGCGAATCTGCTGGTAGAGTCTGGTCTCCTCCCATTTCTTGAGGCGCGCAGGCTCATTTTGCGGCAGATTGGCCTTCATGGGGAAGTCGGTTTGTGGCAGCGTAAGGGTCGCCTTGAGTTCCAAAGCTCCCGGCAAGCCTGTCGGCGTGCTGGGTTTGGGCGTGACGGACATCGTTTCTCCCGGGAAAAAGGTTCGATAAGGGGTAAAACTTTATTGTATCTGCTCGGAACAGTAACTTTGTGGTAGGGTGTACGTCTATATGGGGAAGGCCATTGTGTTTATTGCCCTCTTTGAGCTTGGCGGATACGAAGCGAAACGCGGTTTCTTCGACTTCTGTTCCTCCGGTCGCTTTGCTCAGGATGACAATTTTTTGAGTTGACTCCGCTCGGGATGAGAATGACAAGTCAAGGAAGAATGCTCAAAATGACAAATTTGAGAGTGCGGCGGCAAGCATCGCATAAACATTTCCTTGCACAGATTCAAGACAAGCGGGGCTTACGTCGTCCATAATGGAGGGATACACGGGTGGGCTGGTTGTTTTTTGGCTGCCCGGTTGAAGTGATATGGGCAATCAGCTTTTGACACCTCCGGAACTGGAACCAGGAAAAACTCGGTCGCAAGAGGAAGAGCACGGCCTCCTCGTCGAAACCGACGGTTCTATTTGGACATCGCTCATTTCGAACCTACGCGATGCCTTTTCCTCTTCGAAGCAGCCCCCGCTTCAGTTGACATCTCAGCCAGACGAAAATAGTGACCTCGTTGAAACGCTGAAAGAAGAATCGATCTGGAGATCGCTCTGGACGAATATTCAGGATGCGTTCTTTCCGAAAAAGCTGCCTCCACTGGAGCTGACTTCAAAGCCCATCGAAAGCGATGTGCTGCTGAAGTCGGAGCGAAGCGCAAAGTCGAGTGCGATTTCAGCCGCCGTGCACGCTCTGGTGATTGGGCTCATTATTCTCGCCATCATCGAAGCGCGCATTCACGCACGGGCGATCGATAAAAAGGCGCAGGTTACGCCTGTAGATATTTCGCCGTTTGTGCCGATGGCTCCTGCCGCGAAAGATGTGATGGGCGGCGGCGGTGGCGGCGGCAATCACGAACTGGTGGAAGCCTCGAAAGGCAAGCTGCCGAAGTTCGACAAGCAACAGATCACGCCTCCGCAAAAACTGTTGCTTGACAATCCGAAGTTGCCGGTTCCGGCGACGGTGGTGATGCCGAACATCAAGATGCCGGATGCGAATATGCCGAACCTGGGCATACCGCAATCGTCGCAAGTGGCACTGGCGTCGCAGGGTTCGGGTTCCGGATCGGGTTTTGGCACTGGCTCGGGCGGCGGACTCGGCTCGGGATCGGGCGGTGGTATTGGCCCGGGTTCCGGTGGCGGAACGGGCGGCGGTGTGTATCATCCAGGCGGCGGCGTTTCGGCTCCTCAGGTGATCTATGCTCCTGATCCGGAGTTTTCCGATGAAGCGCGGCGCGCCAAATATCAGGGCATCTGCGTAGTGTCAGTGATTGTCGACGCGCAGGGAAATCCGCAGCATGTGCATGTGATTCGGCCATTGGGAATGGGACTGGACGAGAAGGCTATCGAAGCGGTGAGACAGTATAAGTTCCGGCCCGCCATGTTCCAGGGGCACCCGGTTCCAGTGGAAGTGAATATCGAGGTGAACTTCCGAATTTACTAGCATCCATGCATGGCATGAACAAAACGGCAGCCGAAAGTGGCTGCCGTTTTCTATTCCTGAAGTTTGCGAGATGATTCGCGTGACACTGCTAAAGGCTCTAACCGTCACTTCTGTCTGAGTTCAATCACTTTGGCTTCAGCGGGTGCTATTACGTGATCACGGAGATTCGCCAACAACGCTTGCTCCGATTCGTATTGATAAGGCTTGAGCACCCAGTGATATCGCCGCTTTAAATCTCCGAACATTGCATATTCTCGTTGCCCATTAAGCAAGATTGTCTGAAGTGGGACAACCGTTGTAGGAATTACTATCGCCAGCTCATGTGGCACACTACTTGGCTCGGTCAGATCAGCGATTACGAATCTCGCCATGTTCGCAAGTGTGGTTATAGTTCCGGTCAAATCTTTGCCATCGGGCTTGTCGAAGTCGAAGAGAATTGGCAGAAAGTCGTGGTTGCGAAGCTCATCACGGAGTGCGTCCAGAACAGCTTTCCGCTCTTTGCTGAACCGTCCAAGAATCAACACGGCCTTCGAAGTGATCGTATTGATTACATGCTGGATTCGATCATTATTAAGCAGCAAGTACACAAATTGAGCGATTTCGAGGTTGTCCACTTGAATAGTGGGTTCGTAATGCGGGGTAATCACTAAGTTTGATTGAACTGCGCCTTCAAGATATAAGTTCCACGCCGATATCCCGTATACATGGCACTCAGTCAAAATAGCATCTCTGAGATTCGTAGTAAGCAGAGTCGCCTTACTGAGGTCTGCGCCATTAAGATTTGCCCGCAGAAGGTCCGCGCCGAACACTCTCGCCTCCTCAAGGCGCGCCCGACTGAGGTCTGCGTCAATGAGGAGCGTACCATTCAGGTCTGCTTGATAGAGATCAGCTCCACTGAGATTTGCATTCCTTAGATCTGATTTGCCCAGGTCTGCTCCTTGAAGGTTCGCACCTCGAAGGTCCGCTTTTCTGAAATCGGAACGGTAAAGTCGGGCATCAACCAGCTTTGCCTCAATTAGGTTCGTGTTAGCCAGATCGGCATCAAAAAAATCTGTCTTACTAAGATTTGCCTTATGGAGGTTTGCGCCGCCGAGGTTTGCTCGGCTGAAAGACGCCTCATGAAGATCCGCGCCACTGAGGTTGGCCCCATCAAGGTCCGATTCACGGAAGGTCACCTGAGCGAGCGTCGCTAGAGCGAGGTTCGCTCCTCTCAAATCCGCTTCGCTAAGGATAGCCCCTTCAAGATTCGCCTCATATAGGTCTGCATCGTTAAGTTTGGCTCGTCTCAAATCCTTCTTTCTCAGGTTCGCTTTTTTTAGATCGACTGCAACGTCAGGATTCTCTTTCCGCCACCGATTCCACGCCTCGACCCCCTCGTTAAGCTTCGCGAGATGTTCAGGATTAGCCATTGGTTCGTGCTCACTTCGCGGACTCAATCATACTGAAAGCCGCAATTACTATATTCCAAGACGTCAGGGAACCAATTTAGGAACCATTTGTTCAGTCAGTGTTCCTGCTTCAATCCGATCACTGGATGCTAACGCCAGTCCCGTTTAACTCTGCGTTGGGTGACACCGAGTTGCAGAACAAACTGCCACCAGAATCACTTGCCAAGGTTGAGACCATGTCTGGCAAGGGGTGGCGCAAAATTCTTGCGACTATTCCGCGCCCTTAATTCTCACGCGGGCAACATCAAGAGGGTGGCATTTATGCTCCCGTTCCGCAGGTGCGCAACTATCTTGACAGCTGCCTGCACATGAACAGACAGTCAAAAAACATTGCAAGCAGATTGAATCGATGGTGTCGTCTTTGTTCTTGCGGTAGTCGAATTTCGGCTCTGGGGAATGCCTGTCGTCGTTCATTGGGCCTGCTTCAATTCCGAGATCGGTCGTAAAACTTCAACCCCTATCCCAGTTGTACGCACCGTTCTATCGAGTACGGGCGGATTTTTATTTAGTCTCCGTTACAGTCTGGACAATTGGCAACATGCCAATGCAATGCATTGAGCGTCGAATAGACACGAGACAAGGCGTCCGCTGCGGACTCTGCATATACCTGCTTCACGACATCCCGTGACGTGTTCAGGAACACGAGGGCAAGACGGTTTCCCGTTTCGCAAAACCGCAATTCATCGCTAACTGTGGTCAGGTCGTTCAGTTCCATCAGTGCTGTGTTGCTCGCTCGTCCTACCCAAGGAGACAGCAGTTCGACCCCGTCGAGGTTCTGCCATCTCCCGTGCCGCTCCTCCCCCTAGAGGGGTCGGCTAATCATAAATCTGGCGAATGAACCTTAATCTAAGCTTAAAGGCGGGTGTTGGATGTCTGGTTGCTATCTTCACGACGGTCTTGCTGGCGCTGTGCGTCGTGCTATTACGGGTCTGCTAACGGGACATGTCGCTCACTCCGAATCAATGGGTAGATTTTGAAGTGATGATACGTCGATTGATGCCTAACTTATTGTAATCAAAGGATGGTGCGCCCAGAAGGATTCGAACCTCCGACCTATTGATTCGTAGTCAATCGCTCTATCCAACTGAGCTATGGGCGCACAGGTAGGTGACCGCGAACTCATTTAAAGATATCAAGTTCTACTTGATTTCGCAAACGCGGAAGGACACCTGGAAGGGCATCATTTGTCGCATCGTCGAGTGGCGTAAGTATAGGCGATGCACTAATCTGTATCGACATATTGCTGGCGGCTGTTCATCCTGCCCCAGTGAGAGAAAAGCAGATCCTGCGACTGTGTTTGGCCGACTACGTTTGGCGCAAAAAGCCGCGCCAAACTTCGCTCAGGATGACAAGCCTTTATGGGCAGTCACCACGCTTGTGAGCTGCTATCGGTCGATACTGCCTATGCTGGCGCAGAAGGAGAGTTGCATCCATGCAGAATGATGAGCAGGCGATTCGCGATCTTGTGGCCCGCTGGAATGAGGCCGCGATTGCCGGAGATGTAGACGCTGTGCTGACGCTGATCGCCGACGATGCGGTGTTTCTGGTGGCGGGGCGAGAGCCCTTTGGCAAGGAAGCCTTTGTGCAGGGGCTTCGCGCAGGGTTGGAGCATGTGCGGATTGATGTGCGCTCGGAGATTGAGGAACTGCAGGTGGTGGGGGACCTTGCCTGTCTGCGAAATCATCTGCGGGTGACGATGACGTCTCGCGGTGGTGGCGTGCCGATGAAGCGGGCAGGATATACGCTCACAATTCTGCGTAAGCAAGCGGATGGCAGATGGCTTTTGAGCCGCGATGCGAACCTGCTGACTGCTGATACGTCCGGGTAGACGTTACTTCGCGGGCGTTGGTGCTGGCCCTGCTTCGACGACGGGCTGGGGCGGGATGAGGGGAAGCTCTTCGGCGATGTTGATTCCGGCGCGGCGCAGGAGCTGCTCGACGATGGCCTTGTTGAGGCGGGTGGCGTCGTATTCGACGCGGATGGTCTGCCACTCTTCTTTCAACTGGACGCGGCGAATGCCGTAGACCTCACTCATGTTGCCGAGGGCCACCATGGCTGCTTCAGTTGGGTGCTGCTCGTAGCGGAAGAGGACTTCTACGGTGGTCATGGAATCCATGATAGCAGGCGAGCTACCGTCAGTCAGCCGGTTCGCGGTGCCAATCGATTTGGCATTTTTGCTTTCAAAAAGAAGCAGATCCTTTCGACTGCCGCTTCACTGCGCCTACAGGTTCTTGAGGTAATTGACGATTTCGGAGCTGGTCCAGTCCTGAGCGCCGATAAATTTGCGCCGGATTTTACCCTGGCCGTCGATGATGTAGGTCTCAGGCGGACGCGTGGTGCCGAAGGCAAGGTTGCTCTGCTGCGATTCGTCATGGATGGTGAGCATGTCGATGTGGTTGTCGATGAGGTACTGGCGATACGCGGAGGGATCGTCATCGAAGTCGACGCCGAGAACGACGATCTGCGGCATCTGCTTTTGCAATTCGATCAGCGAAGGAAACTCCTCGAGGCAGGGAGCGCACCAGGATGCCCAGAAGTTGAGGACCACGATTTTGCCGTGGTAATCGCTGAGATGGATGCTCTTTGAGCCGTCGACGATGGTGAAGTTGGGTGCGGGTTTGGATACCTGACCGGGATGAGAGCCGCGGTCGCATCCGGTGGCGGCAAGAAGCATGACGGCACACCCTACACTTCCTGCCAGGAACGGGCGGAAAGCATGGGGCATCCATGTTGAGAGATTCTGAAACCAGCGCACGTTTCTATAATACGGTGTGGACATGGTGGGCGCTGAGTTGGCATAGAGATGCGCAGAGATTTTCACCACAGAGAAAGCTTTTGCTCTCACTCGTTTTTTTATGACCCTTTTGGCTGCTAGTTAGCCTGTCTGATAGCCGGAGATATGGATTGAACCTGACTGTGATTGTTCCTGCAAGAAATGAAGAGGATTGCCTGGATGCATGTCTTGAGTCGCTGGTCTCTCAGGCGGATGCAGGATGGGTGCTGGGACGTGACTGGGAAATTTTTGTTGTGGACGATGGCTCGACGGATGGGACGCGAGAGATTGCAAAAAGTTTTGATGCTGTCACAGTCATCAGTCCGGAAGCATTGCCTGAAAAGTGGACGGGCAAGGCGAATGCAGCGTGGACGGCGGCACAGCGGGCGCAGGGCGAGTGGCTGCTGTTTACCGATGCAGATACGGTGCATGAGCCGGGAGATTTACGGCGCGCGCTGCATGAGGCGGAGAAGCATGAGGTTGCGATGCTGTCGTATTCGCCACGGCAGATTGTGACCGGGTTCTGGCAGCGGGCGTTGATGCCGCTGGTCTTCAGCGAGTTGGCGCTGGCGTATCCGCCGGCGAAGGTATCCGATCCGGAGTCGCGGCTGGCGGCGGCAAATGGGCAATTCCTGCTGGTGCGGCGCGATGCGTACGTCCAGATCGGCGGCCACGAGGCGGTGGCCGAGTCGATGCTGGAGGATGTGGAGCTGGCGTACCTGGTGAAGCGGCGCAAGCTTGGATTGCGCTTCCGGTATGCTCCGGATGCGCTGAGCGCGCGGATGTATCGCAGCTTTGGGCAGATGTGCGAGGGATGGACGAAGAACCTTGCGCTTCTGTTTGGGAACACGCTGGTTACAGCGGCGTGGAAGATGCTCGATATCGCATTGCTGGTGGGGCTGCCGGTGCTGGCGTGGTATTTTCCGGGGCCTTTAAGCGTGAGCACGCCGTGGATTACGGCGCGTCTGGTGATTCTGCTGGTATGGGTGCGGACGCTGTGGCGCTTCTATCGCAGGGTGGTGAAGTCGAATTTTCCGCTCAGTGATTGCTTATTGAGTGCGTTTGGGTTGCCCTTGTTTGTCTGGCTGCTGTGGAAGAGCTGGTTCGACCATACGATAACGAAACGCGTAGTCTGGAAGGGGCGTGAGTATGCGGGCGGGAGCCGTTGAAGCTTTTCGAGGCAGCTTTACATCTACTTTGTACTACGAGAAACAATGATTTTACTGACGAGAAAAGCTGAGTTTTCCGCCTCGCACTATTACTGGAACGAGGCATGGTCTCCGGAAGAAAATGAGCGCGTCTTTGGGAAGTGCGCGAATAAAAACGGGCATGGGCACAACTACACGCTGGAGGTGACGGTTGCCGGTGAAGTCGATGCGGCTTCCGGTTTTGTTGTGGATCTGAAAGAGCTGAAAGACGTGATGGAGCGCGAGGTCGTCGGCGTCTATGACCATCGGCATTTGAACAAAGAGGTGCCGGAGTTTGCGGAGATGATTCCGACGACCGAAAACATTGCAATTGCCGTGTGGAAGCGGCTGGATGGAAAAATTTCCGGCGCGAAGCTGCACCGCGTGCGGGTGTATGAGATGGCGGATTTGTTCGCCGATTATTACGGTGAGCTATGAGAGCGTATTTTTCGCGGAGATATCGTCTGAGTGCCTCGCATCGTCTGCACACTGACTCATTCAGCGAAGAGCAGAATCGCGCTATCTACGGCAAATGCAATAACCCGCATGGGCATGGCCACAACTATGTGATTGAGGTTACGGTTGGCGGTCCGGTGCATGAAGAAACCGGCATGGTGTGCGACATGGTGCATCTGGATGCGTGCGTGCGAAAAGAAGTGGTAGAGCGCTTCGACCACACAAATCTGAATCTTGACCCGCTCTTTCAGGATCGTGTGCCTACCACGGAGAATCTATGTATGAAGGTGTATCAGCTGCTGGTTGCGGCTTTTGATGAAGCAGAACTGGTGCGTGTGCGGATTGAAGAGACGAGCAATAATTCCTTTGAGTATCCGGTAAGCGGTGTTTTGCGGTAAGACGCCGACCGATGGATGGGCAGAAAAGAGAACGAAGATGGCGAGACCGGAAATTGTACGCAAGGCCGCGACGACGGGCCTGGAAAATATATCGACGCAGGACATTTACCGGGAGATTATTCGCCGCTTTGACGAAGACCCGACACGCGATGGACTAGAGCGCACGCCGGAGCGTGTGGAGAAATCTATGACGTTCCTGACCAAGGGCTATCGCGAGAATCCAACGGAGATACTGCGCGGCGCGCTCTTTGATGTGGATTACGACGAGATGGTGATCGTCAAGGACATCGAGATGTTCTCGTTGTGCGAGCACCACATCCTTCCGTTTTTCGGCAAGGTGCATGTTGCTTATATTCCGAATGGCAAAGTGATTGGCCTGAGCAAGATTCCGCGCCTGGTAGAGGTGTTTGCACGTAGATTGCAGGTACAGGAGCGGTTGACGCGGCAGATTGCCGATGCGATTCAGGAAGCGATCGAGCCGCAGGGCGTAGGCGTGGTGGTTGAGGCGCGGCACCTTTGCATGATGATGCGCGGCGTGGAGAAGCAGAACTCGTCGACTGTCACTTCGGCGATGCTCGGCGTCTTTCAAAAGCAGAATACGCGCGCGGAGTTCCTGTCGCTGGTGCGAGAGCGGGCGCAGAGCGGATTCTGATTTTTTCTCGGCTATAGTAATCAGAGTGAACGGCCTTCTCATTGTTGATAAAGCTGGCGGCATGACATCGCACGATGTGGTGGCGCGCGTAAGGCGGGCGACCGGTGAGTCGTCGATTGGGCACTTAGGCACTTTGGACCCGATGGCGACCGGAGTGTTGCCGCTTCTGCTGGGCAAGTACACGCGGCTGGCGCAGTTCTTCGGCGCGCTTGAGAAAACATATACAGGAACGATCCGCTTCGGATTTGCCACGGACACGTACGATGCCGAAGGGCAGCCGACGGGCGAGAGTGTGCCGGTATCGCTCACCCTGGAACAGGTGCGGAGTGGAGCGACACCTTTTCACGGAGAGATCGAGCAGATGCCTCCTCCTTTTTCGGCGAAGAAAATAGGCGGCAAGAAGGCATACGAGCTGGCGCGTGCCGGTGAGACGCCGAAGCTGAAACCGGCAAAAATCACGATCAAGGTATTTGAGATTACCGCTCTCGAGGAAGATACGGCCGCGTTTGCGATGACGGTATCTGCCGGAGGCTATGTGCGCAGCGTGGCGCACGAGTTGGGAATTGCGCTCGGCTGCGGCGCGCACCTTGCCAGTCTGCGGCGCGTGGCTGCTGGGCCGTTCGTGATTGAGGATGCGATTCCGCTTGCAGAGATTGAGGCTCAAACGGGTAGGGAACTCGAAGAAAAAATGCCTCATCCACGGGCGCTGCTTCCTGACCTGCCATCGGTAACCGCGGATACATTTTCAGTTGGACGTTTGCGCAACGGAGCTGCCGTGAACTTGCCGGAATTCAGCTCGGCGCCGATGGTGAAAATTTTTGAAGGCCAGCGCAATTTAGTTGCGATAGGACGGCGGCTTGCCGGGACTCTATTCCAGCCAATTGTAGTGCTGGGATAGCTTTACTTTCGGAGCACGGGCTTGAGCGCCTGGAATACGTTGCGTGCGACCTGCTCGTTGCCTTTTTCCGTTGCGTGGATGCCATCTTCCTGCATGGAGCCGGGAACCCCATACACATTTTTGAGCAGGAAGGGAATGGACGGAACCTTGTATTTGCGCGCGAGCAGCGAATAGGTGTCGTTGAACTGCTGGATGTAGTCGGGGCCATAGTTGGGCGGCAGAGTAATTCCGGCGAGTACAACTTTGATTCCGGCTTTGAGCAGCGTGGAGACGATCTGATCTAAATTCTGGCGAGTGATGGCAATGGGTAGACCGCGCAGGCCGTCATTGCCGCCGAACTCCACGACAACAATTTGCGGATGAAGTGCGAGCACGTCTTTTAACCTGTCTACCCCGTCCTTTGTTGTATTGCCGTCGATGCCTTTATTGACGACGTGGTATTGATAGCCTTGGCTGTCGAGGTCGTGTTGCAGATAGTCTGGATAGGCGTGGCCAGATGCGGCGCCGTGGCCAGCAGTGAGCGAGTCGCCAAAACAGACAATGACAGGCAGATCGTGATTCGTACCCTTTGCTTGTGCCGCGCAGTCGCGATGGAACGTAGTGGCAATGCAGAACGTAAATAGAAGCAGCAGAACGTGTCGGCGCGTCACATAGGTATTGTAAGGGGATCGGAGCCAGGAATGATCGAAGTGCGAGGACTGAAGAAGTCGATTCGCAATGGAAACAGGACGGTAGAGATTCTGAAGGGAATCGATTTGAGCGTGCCACAAGGGCAGTTCCTGGCAATCATGGGAGCTTCGGGAAGCGGCAAGAGCACTCTGCTGGGATTGTTGGCGGGACTCGATGCTCCAACGGAGGGTGCGGTCCTGGTGGATGGAACGGACATCAGCCAATTGCCGGAAGACAAGCTGGCGCAGGTGCGCGGAAAGAAAATCGGATTTGTGTTTCAGTCCTATCAGCTGATTCCAACGCTGACGGCGCTCGAAAATGTTCTCCTTCCATACGAGCTGAACGCGGAGGGCGGCGATGGAAAGAGACGCGCTACTGCATTGCTCGAGACGGTTGGATTGGCGGATCGCCTTCATCACTATCCGGTGCAACTCTCGGGTGGCGAGCAGCAGCGTGTGGCGCTGGCGCGGGCCTTCGTTGTAGAGCCGCCGATTGTGCTGGCGGACGAGCCTACGGGGAATCTGGACTCGAGCAACGGACAGCATGTGCTCGATCTGCTGACGAAGCGCCAGCGTGAAGCGAACACGACATTGGTGCTGGTTACGCACGACAGGCAGATTGCGGATCGCGCCGACCGGCGCATTTTTCTGCGCGACGGTCGCATTGTTTCCGATGAAAGCGGAAAGCAGGATGGGAATGGAGATTGATCAAAAACCCGCGCTTGGCTGGGATACGGCGGCAAAGATTGCCTGGCGCGAATTACGCGCCTCGCGGACGAAGTTCCTATTTGTAATTCTTTCAGTTGCAATTGGCGTTGCGTCGTTAACCGGGGTCCGCGGTTTCAGCGAGTCCTTCCAGAAAACGCTGCTCGATCAGGCACGGAGCATTATGTCAGCGGATCTTTCGGCGCGGATGTTCCGGCTTATTACCCCGCAGGAAAATGCGAAGCTGGATGCGTTGGCTGCCGCCAAGGGCGTTGAACGTACTTCGGTCACGGAAACAGTTTCGATGGCGTCGTTGCAGGGTGATCCGGTTCCGCTGCTGGTGTCATTGAAAGTGGTGGACCCGGCGAAGTACCCGTTTTATGGGACGGTGATCCTGAATCCTGCAGGCGATTTGCGCACTACACTCACCGATTCATCGGTGGTTGTGGACGACAATCTGCTGGTGCGGTTGCGCGCCAAGGTGGGAGACACGCTGAAGATAGGCGGTCAATATTTTCGTATTGCTGCGGTGATTGAAAAAGAGCCGGACCGATTGACGGCAGGTGTTGGCCTGGGGCCACGCGTGATGATGACGCGGACCGCTGTCGATAGGACAGGTCTGTTGCAGGCGGGAAGCCGCGCCACAGAGCGGTACCTGTTTAAGTTGTCGCCACAAAGCGGGAAAGTGGGGGATGCGCGCGGCGATCTTGAAAAGATTTTGCCGGATGGGCAGATTACTGATTTTCGCGAGACGAGTCCGGCGCTCTCAGAAGGGCTGGATCATGCAACCGGATTGTTGAGCCTGATTTGCCTGGTCGCAATGGTGCTGGGAGCGATTGGCGTAGGGATGGCAATGCGCGCGCATCTGCAGCAGCGTATCGACATTCTGGCGATTATGAAGTCGATTGGCGCGCGGTCTTCGGATATTCTGCGCATCTATTTGTTACAGACACTGTTACTTGGAACGATTGGCGCGCTGCTGGGGATCGCGCTTGGTCTGGGCGTCGAATGGGCTCTACCATTTTTCTTTGGAAAACTTCTGCCCATTCAGCCGCCGTTGCGGCTGCCGGTGCGCTCGGTGTCGGCTGCATTTGGGACAGGAATTTTGACGACGATACTCTTCTGCCTGCCGCCGCTGCTCGATGTGCGGAAGATTCGCCCGAGCATTGTGCTGCGCAAGACTGTTGAGGGCGGCGATGCGGATGGCAAGATGAGCGTGTGGAAACGGATTCGTGAGAATCAAGCTCAATGGATTTCTGCCGTTGTGATTGTTCTTGCGCTTGGGGGGATCGCGGCTGCTCTTGCCGATTCCATGGTGGTAGGGAAGTGGTTTGCTGCTGCGCTCTGTGGACTACTCGTTGTCATCCTTGGACTGGCAGCCGTAACACTGCGTACGTTGCGGGCATTTCTCAATAAGACACGGCTGCATCTGCATTCGGCACTGCGTCATGGACTGGCAAATCTTTATCGGCCCGGCAATCAGTCGGCGGCGGTGCTGGCGGCGTTGGGCACGGGTGTCATGCTGATTCTGAGCGTTTTCCTGATGCAGCATGCGATTGTCAACCGGATGAATTCCGATGCGACGACGAGTGCGGCGAATATCTTCCTTGTCGATATCAGTCAGGATGAGGTGCAGGGAGTGAAGGATCTCGTGCTGCATCAACCGGGCGTGCAGAACAAGTTCGAGGCGATTCCCATTGTGTCTGCACGTATTACGGCCGTCGATGGCGTGCCCACAGATCAGTTAAAGGTGAAGAATTATCCGAAACGCCTGCTCTCGTCTATTTCGTTGACATGGGCGGATGCGGTGCCCGAGGGCGTGAAAGTCACACAGGGAAAATGGTGGACGAAGAGCGATGCGGATGGGCTCGCGGTAGTAGACCACGCGGCGCGCAGATTGAATCTTCATCCGGGATCGGCGGTCGATTTTGCATCGGGTGAGACGATCATTCATACGCATGTTGTGGCGATTTATAAAGCCGAAGGCGAACACGTGTTTGCGCGCAGCGAATTTGTTTTACCGTCAGGACCGCTTAAAGGGTTGCCGAATGTCTGGTACGCGGCGGTGCATGTGCCGTCGAAGCAGATTGCTTCGATGGAGCGAGCATTATTCGCGGCGTATCCTACGGTGACGGTGATCAATATCGCAGACATACTGGATACGGTGCAGGGCGTGGTGCATCAGATCACGCTAGTGATTCGCTTCCTTGCAGGATTTTCCATTCTTTCCGGAGCGATCATTCTTGCTTCGAGCGTGGCGAGTACCCGTTTCAGAAGGATTCGCGAGGTGGTGGTGTTGAAGACGCTGGGGGCGACGCGTAATCGGATTGCTACCGTGTTCAGCGTGGAATTTGTTGTTCTTGGATTGCTGGCCGGGTTTGTGGGCGTGATCTTCGCTAATTTACTGACGCGCGTATTGCTGCACAAGATGGAGGTCCCGTATCATCCTGAATTTGCTGTGAGTGGAATTTCTGTGATTGCGACAGCTGTGCTCGCGGTGATTACCGGATGGTTTGCCAGCTTCAGGATTCTCGGGCAGAAGCCGCTGGAAGTGTTGCGGGAGGAGTAAGCCCATACTTCCCGCGAAACGTTGCAGGAAGTATGGGCCGCAAATAACCTATTCGTTTGCGATGCCTTCGAAGTTCTTGCGCGAAGTGAAGCGCCGCACGAGCAACGGCATAACAAAGAGGATTGAGAAGACAGTGGTGAGCATGCCTCCGACGACGACGCGCGCGAGCGGCTGCTGTGCCTGAGCGCCGATGCCATTGGAGACAGCGGCAGGGAGCAGGCCAAGACCCGCCGCCATGCAAGCCATGACCACCGGTCGCATTTCATCGAGGCAGCCTTTTTCCAATCCGCGATTAAATCCTTCCTCACGCTGTGCGCGGCGGATTCCAGAAAGGAAGACGACCGCGCCAAGTGTTGCCACGCCAGTGAGCGATGTGAAGCCGACTGCTGCGGAGATGCTGAACGATGTGTGTGTGAGAAAGAGTGCGAGTATTCCACCGATGGCGGCGAAGGGCAGTGTGCCGACGACGATGAAGGCGTCGGTCCAGGTGCGGAACTGAATGTAGAGAAGGACCACAATGACGGCCAGGCTGACGGGAATGATATAAGCGAGGCGACGTTGTTCTTTCTGAAGGCTGTCGAACTCGCCGGCCCAGGTGTAGTTATAGCCGGTGGGCAGCTTTACCTTGTTGGATAGTTGCTGCTTCAAATCTTGAATCGCGCTGGCGAGGTCGCGTCCGCGCACACTGAACTTGATGGGGATATAGCGGCGTCCGCCTTCGTGGTAGATCATGAAGGCGCCGTTCTTGAGGCCTACATCGGCGATCATGCCAAGCGGTACCTGCGCGCCGTCGGGAGTGGGCAAAAGGATTTTGCTGATTGCCTCTGGCGTGTCTCGATATTGCGAGGAGTAACGCAAAGAAAAGTCGAAGCGGCGGTCGCCATCGATGATTTGTGTTACCGGCGCGCCGCCGACTGCTGCCTGGACGACGCTGTTTACATCCTGCGGTTGAAGGCCGTAGCGCGCCGCTTTGCTGCGGTCAATGGAAACCATTAAGCTGGGCTGGCCTGTGACTTTGAAGACGCCGATGTCCGCGATACCTTGGACCTTGCTCATGACGCCCTGAATCTGGTCAGCGATGCGCGTCAGGTCGTCGAAATCGTTGCCGAAGAGCTTGAGCGAGTTTTCACCCTTCACTCCCGACATTGCCTCTTCGACATTGTCCTGGATATTTTGTGAGAAGTTGAAATCGATACCTGGATATTGTTGGAAGTCCTTCTCAATAGCAGAGATCAATGTGTCCTTGTCGCCGTGAAATTGCGGCCGCCATTCCCCAGCGGGTTTCAGGCTGGCAAGAAATTCAATATTATTGAAGGTGCTGATGTCTGTACCGTCATCCGGCCGTCCCATCTGCGAGATGACCTGGGTGATCTCGGGATAACTGCGCAGCGTGGCGCGGATTTTATCGGACATTTTCTCCGATTGAGGAAACGAGATGTCCTGCTGCATCGTTGCGCGAATCCAGAGATTGCCTTCTTCGAGCGCCGGCATAAATTCACCGCCCACAAAGACGAAGAGCACAATGGCTGCGACGAGTCCGCCGAGAGCGATAAACCATGCTATTTTGCTGTATTTCAGTGCGCGCTTCAATCCGCTGTCATAGTGACGGCGAAAGAATCCGCTCAGCCATGTGTCTTCTGCTTCATGCTTGATTTGTTTGGGAACGGCGAATGAGCCAAGCACAGGTGCGAAGACGAGCGCAAAGATGAGTGCTCCGGTCAGGGCAAAGCCATAAGTAACTGACATGGGAGCAAATATCTTCCCAGGGACGCCCTGCATCGTGAAAAGAGGGATGAAGGCGACGAGGATAATCAGCGTGGCGAAGAGAACTGGCTTCGCGGCATCGCTGACGCCCTCCATAATGAGCTCGCCTACCTCTTCACCCTGGACGCGGCGCGAGATTTTGCGGTAGACGCTTTCGAGCACGACGATGGATGCGTCGACGAGGATGCCGAAGTCGATGGCTCCGATGGAGATGAGGTTCGCCGAGTGGTTGGTGAGGACCATCATGGCGAAGGAGAAGAGCACTGCGAAGGGAATTGTGATCGCGGCGATGGCCGTGATGCGGAGATCGCCCAACATGCTCAGCAGGACGAGCGTGACCAGAATGAGGCCGGTGATGATGACGTGCCGGACCGTACGCGTGGTGGTGTTGATGAGGGTGGTACGGTCATAGATGGTGCTGATCCTCATGCCTGGAGGCAGAAGATTGCCTTCGTTCAGCTCTTTGATTTTTTCGCGCAGGCCAGCGAGTGCAGGAAGAGATTTCTCGTTCTTCTGCAAGAGAACGATGCCTTCAACGATGTCGGGTTGCTCATCGCGTCCTACTTTGCCAAGACGGGGCTGATGGCCTTCCTGGACGTTGGCAACATCTTTCAAGAGAACGGGGACGCCATTGCGTTCTGCGATGACGATGTTGTCCATATCGGCGATGGAGTGCAACAGTCCGATGCCACGGATGTTGACGCTCTGGCTGCCGAGGGTGAGATAGTTGCCGCCGGCGTTTGCGTTACTGTTCTGCACGGCATTGGCTACCTGCGTCATATTGACGCCATAGGTAAGCAACCGATTCGGATCAATTTCAGCCTGATATTGACGGGTAGTGCCGCCGAATGTCGCCACATCGATGATGCCCGGCACCTGCTTCATTTCACGAACGAGGAGCCAGTCTTGCGTGGCCTTCAGCTCGTTCAGTGAATATCCAGGGCCTGTGAGCTGATAGCGATAAATCTCACCGATGGGAGATTCCGGAGAAAGCTGAGGCTGCAGATTGTTGGGCAGATTGACGGACTGAAGACGGTTCAGTGCCTCCTGGCGATCGGTGAAGTAGTCACTGTCAAAGGTGAAATACAGTTTGACGTCGCTAAGGCCGAAGATGCTGATGGAGCGGATCTGTTCAAGATGCGGCGTTCCGTTCAGTCCAGCCTCAAGGGGAACGGTGACCTGCTGCTCCATTTCTTCAGCGGACCAGGATGGATTCTGGGTGATGAACTCCACCATCGGGGGAGATGGATCGGGGTAGGCTTCGATATCAAGATGCAGAAATGCCATGGTGCCGCCCGCGAGTGACGCCAGGAAGAGGATGAGGATGATATTGCGGTATCGGAGGAGGGTGCGGATGAAAGCCTGCATCTTACTGCGCTCCTGCCTGACGCAGCAGCTCTGCGCCTGTGCTGACTACCGACTCGCCATCTTCGAGGCCATGGGTGACTTCGACTGTCTTTTCGTGCGTTTCACCCAGTTCTACGTCACGCCGTGCGTACTTGTGATCGGGTGTGGCCACGAAGACGTAGTTCTTTATGCCGTCACGGATGACAGCTGTGGAGGGAACGACAATCGCCTGGCGCTTGAGATTTGCAACTGAAATGGTTGCATACATTTGCGGTTTGAATTTGTGTCCTGGATTAGTGAGGATGATACGCACTTTCAGCGTGAGCGTATTGGGATCGACAGCGTCGGAAATATTGTTGATGGTGCCAGTGCGCACTTCATTCGGATAGCCATTGACGCGGACTTCTACAGACTGGCCGCGGCGAACAGCATCGACATTGCTGGGATAGAGATCGCCGACGACCCAGATGGAATCGATATTTGCGATGGTGGCGATCGCATTGGCATTGTCGAGCGAGCGCTGCAATTCACCGGGAGCTGTACCCACGTCAAGAACGACGCCGCTGATGGGAGAACGAATTGGCAGGTCGGCTGAGGTGTCATTCTCGGAAAAACCGAGATTGTGCAGCGTTTGCCGTGTGCGTTCGAGCTCTGCATGGTCAGCGTCATCGAGCGCTTTCAGATCGTCGTAGTCTTTTTGCGCCATGACCTCGTGCTGCAGCAATTCCTTGCCGCGCTGTAGCTGTAGATCGGCGCGTGCGGCTTCAATTTTTGCCTTCTCGAAATCTGAGCGGGCGGAAGCTGCGTCGTTGCTCTGCAACGTTCCGATGGCCTGGCCTTTGCTGACTTCCTGGCCGGGGAGAACTTTGAGGGCGAGAACGCGTCCACTGAGCGGGGGATAAATGTGAACCACGTCCGTAGGATTGGCCATGAGCCGCGCCGGCAGGTTCAGTGTGTCGGTGACCTGCGCCGGATGGACGGTTACTGTATCCACGACATCTTTGCCGGTAGCTGGTGCGGGGCTGGTGTCTTCGCTCGGATGCTTGCAGGCGGTGACGGATATGACGCAGAGAGTGAGTACAGCGGCGAGATATTTCTTGCTCATGGAACGATCTCCGTTGCAGCAGCGAAGCTGAGTTGGTGAAGGGCGAGCCAAACCTGCGTGTTCGCATTCAGTGCGTCGAGGTTCGTCTGGCGGTAATCGCGTAAGGCATCGAGATAGTCGAGCAGCGTGGCGCCGCCATGGCGGTAGCTGTACTCCAGGTTGTCGCGCACGCGCGTTGCTTCCTGGAGATAATGTCCGTGGTAGCGCGTGGCCATCCTCATCGCGGTCTCGTAGCCGGCCCATGCCTGATCTACATCGTTGACGACCTGATTCCGCGCAGCTGTTTCTGCGAATCGGCTGGATTGTGCTTCGTAGCGGGTGCGTTGTTTCTCGCCTTGATTGCGATCAAAGAGGCGTAGCGGGATGCTGACCTGAAATCCGGCGCTGTTGAAAGTGCCCACGCGCTCGTATTCGCCGCCGATTGTGGGATCCGTGGTGCCTTCTGCGTCGGCCAATTTAATGTTGGAGTCGGCAAGACGAACGGACTGCTCGGCTGCAAGATAGTCGGGGCGCGATTGCAGAGCTTCCTGCTCGATTTGTGTAATGGGCGCAGTGACTGTAGGCGGGTCGAGCGTGCCGATAATGTCGAATGTGTCGGCCGGCTTGTCGATGCCGAGCAGGAGTTGAAGCTGGTCGCTTGACTGAATCAGGTTGAGCTTGGCGTTGTCGGAGTCCGATTCAAATTCGGCAAGTTGAAGATCGATGCGTTCGAAATCTGTGGCGCTGATATCGCCGGCATCGAGACGAGCTTTACTGAGATCGACGGTTTTACGGTAGCCTTGCAGATTTTCGTCAGCAATCCCGAGCGCAGCCTTGGCGGCCAGCATTTGCGTGAATGCCTGCTTGACGGCGAGTGCCGTCTGGCGCTCTGAATCCTTGTATTGGCTTTGCGTGACATCGGTGGTGGTATGCGCAATGTCGAGCCGCCAGCGGCGTTTTTGTCCGCGCTCAAAGAGTCTGTTGACATTGCCAACATATTGATAGGGGTTGCTGGGATTGTCTGCCGGCAGACTTACCTCTGCACCGGAGAGTGTAAAGTTCGGATTCTGACGCAGACCGGCTGTAATTTCGTTCGCTTTTGTTGCAATGACATGTTGCTGGCCCGAGAGGAGGTTGGGATTTCGAGTACGCGCGATATCAAGCGCTTGCCGCAGCGTTAGCGGCGGCTGCGGTGATTGCGCGTGGGCAGCCGCGCCTGAGAGCAGAACAGTAAGCAGCAGAAGGGCGCTTCTGTCGAGGAATCGTTTCATATACACACATCCCGGGACTGATTGAGAAGTCCTAGTAAATACAATTGAGGAACTGAATTCAGAGAACCTGAGAACTAGGCTGCGGCCGGAGGCGGCCGATTTGCCATCTGGCGAATGCATCCGGTCTGTGGCCGCGCACCCTGAATAGACGGTTCGAGCAACGCCAAAGTCTGTAGATGCAGAAGGTAGTTGCTTAGAAAATCCGAGGCGTCCCATGGTGCAAGGAGTTCAGCCGGCTGGTCGATTGCTGGTAACAAGTCCGCGCGTCTTGTGATGTGCTCAACTTCGGCGGTCGAGATGGCCTGCATGTCATCCGTGAGAGAAATGACTGGAAACAGGATAAGGATGAGCATCGTCAGCGCAACCAGCTGCGTTCGTCTGTCCGGCGCTGGCGAGTCGCCGCGACGACGGCTATCCCACAAGCCGGCAAACCAAAGAATACCGAGCGAGGCAGAAAGTATGCCCCAGACGAGATTGGAAAAAAGTTCCACTTTGTCTCTGCGATTGTACTTGATTGATATGCAATTCTTAGTGCGGGGAAGATAAAGACCGGCCACGAGTTGACCTAGGCAGCAGCAGCTTTTACTATGAATTAAGGCACGTTATCTGTACGCGCGCTCGCTGCGTTAAATCACTGCCCCCTCGTTCAATGGTAGGACGGCTGCCTCTGGAGCAGCATATCGGGGTTCGAATCCCTGGGGGGCAACCAATTGAATACAATCACTTAGTTGCTTTACTGACTGGTTCGATTCCCGAGTGTGCTGTAAACTCTCAGCTGCATTTGTCGCATTGCGTTTATTCACTCACTCTGCGACGTTCTTCAACTCCGGAAGCAGGTCGCACCTCGTGGCGGTGGTGGGCTCATGCGCAAGCATCTTCTGAACCTGGAGATCTGGTCGAGCATCATCAGTCTTGATGCTACTCAAGAAAATCGAATTGCAACCCGCTTCTGCCCTCACCTTTACCGATCGACCTCAGTCTTCCAATCCATGAATAGGTCGAGCCATCCAGTCCTCGAGCAACGCGATATCGTCGCACTAAATGGATACCTTCCTGGGGTACTTCTTCCAGCAGAAATCCACTGTTCGTTTCTCCGAGCATGCGCCCAAGGGCTCCCGTCGTCGATGTCGGAAGCTTCCCTCGCACCAGCTTCACCTGGCCACTCGGATCTTTACCCTTCACTGGCAAAAACGGCACCCAATAATCCGGGACTGTAGAGCCTAAGCGATAGCTGGGCAATGCTCCTGCCGAAGGCGGCGGAACAACAGGCAGACTTGTGTTCCACACAGTTGTTCGATCGTAGGGCTGGCCAGATGCGCCGGAGACCGTTCGCTCAATACCCCACACCATGTTCGCAAGTTCGTCACGAAGCACCATCACTTCTTCAACAGGTGACCCATCGACGATGGACACTGCACCAGGCGGAAGCAGAAGTGGATGGGTCGAAGGCGATGGGATACCGGCCGCCGTTGTATCCAGCGAAGGATTGAACATGCGCCACTGCCCCTGCGCGCCATCTACGACCGAGTAGTGGTCGATTGTCGTATTCACACCGAACGTATCGGCAACCGTAAGTGCAGTGATATTCGTCTGTGATCCCACAGGGACCTGCAATGGGAACTGGAACCAATCATTTCCATAAACAAGCGCAAACTCACGCAGCAGGATGCGCCCGAGATCCTCAGCCGCAGCGGAAAGCTCCGCGACGTTGACGCTCGCATCTTCCATCTCCCAGAAACGGCGTGCCGGCATTCCACGAAATGTAACCGGCGTAGTAATAACACTCTTCGAGCTATTGACAGGCTGGGCCGTTCCACCTGCTATCGGAGTAGAAGATTGATTGAAGGTGAACCATTCTACGCTGCCGCCATCGTATTCCTTAGCGGTGTAAGCGTTGGGATTCGCCGCTGCTCCTATCGCGAAGCTATATTCCATGCGATCCGAAGACCATCCATCTGTCTTGGCAGGTTCAAGAAAAAGTGTGTCGTACCAGGCCATCCAATCACTCATAACCTTTGTCAACGCACTTTTTTGAGCATCCGAAAGTGTCTGGCTGAGTGTCTGATTGAGCGGAAGATTGTTTCCCGCAGCAACCAGATCGCTATGGAGTTTTATACCGTCAATGACGCGCCCGGCCACAATCGAAGAGATCGTCTGAGCATTTCCTGAAACGCTAGTAAGCGGGTAGTGTGCCAGATATGCAGACGAGATAGCAGCAGGTAAGCTGGCGGCGGCCAGCAAACGCAGAAAATAGAGGCCAGCCTCACTCGCCTGGCGGAAATCGTCCGTAGCGACAGAAGGCCTGACCGTCTCCTGTTCAATGATCGCTTCGATTGGTCTACCGCTGCCGTATGTCAGCGGCGGTTGTCCGTTGATCGAATAACGATCGAACGGCGCTACCGTGGACTGTACCGTCACTGTGACCGGCGATCCGGTATTGCGTCCTTCAAACTCGCCAACCTGCCATTGCCGCAGCAGCAGCCAAAGCGGATCGTGAACGCGAGCCTCGAGACCTGTCTGCAAGTCAAATGAGCGGGAACGCGGTTCGATGCGGTTCCATATCGTAATGGAAGGCATTAGGCACCTCCTGCCGACGATGTTTTCAGAGCAAAGTTAAAGTCCGTTGAGACGGCCTCTGCCGGTGTTGGAGGTGCTGCAGCTGCAGCACCTGTGTTGTAAGCGAAATAAAGTGATGGTAGATAGTGCCCTAACGAAGTGAGGGTATGCTCAAGCCACAAACTACTGTCGATTGTCAGCACGGCAATTTTTGTGTCGGAGATGGCCTGGAATGCAGTTACATTTTCTTCCACCTCCTGCCGCTGAGGTGGCACAGTACCAAACGGGCCGCTTGCGAGCCAGAGACGGTCATCATTGTCAAGAATCAATAGCTCGTTGTCTGACAATGCCTCGAACGCCTTTACATTGGTATCGACTTGTTTGCGAGGAGGTGGAATCACGCCGAACGGACCCTGCTCAAGCCAGAGGTTGCCATCTGTGCCGAGAACAAAAATCTCCGTATCAGTGATCGCCTGATACTGGCTTACGAGCGTGTCGATTTGCTGGCGTGCGGGCGGCACACTTCCAAACGGCGCATGTTCGAGCCAAAGATTATGGTCGTCGCCGAGAACCACAATCTCAGTCGTGGATAGGGCCTGGAACGTCCACACAGGTTTGTCTACCAACTGACGAGCATGGGCCGTTCCAAACGGTCCCTGTTCGAACCAAAGATTTCCGTCGTTGTCGAGAACAAAAATCTCGCTTCCGGACAGGGCCTGAAACGTATTTTGATTTCGCATCATAGCTTGCACTGCATCCTTCTTATTTCGGTATGGAGTTGCCGCTCATCGTCAGCACAACCGTGCTGCCTTGCTGTACCTGCTGCCCAGGCGCAGGGCTTTGATGGCTGACCGTACTCCCTGTTCCGCTGAATCGTACATCCAGACCTAACCGGCCAAGCACATTGGTGGCCGCAGCCTGCGTCAGACCAATCACGTCAGGCACAGTCACCATCCGAGGTGGTGGCGGTGGCAATGTCGGTGGCGCTTGATCTGTGCCCACGGTCAGAATTACCGTGCTGCCCTGCAATACCTGTTCTTCCGGCGGAGGGCTTTGATCATTGACCGTTGTCCCTGTTCCACTGAATTGCGCCTGCAGACCTAGTCTGGCAAGCGCACTGTCAGCCGCAGCCCGTGTCTCTCCTATCAGGTCCGGCACAGTCACCGTCTGTGATGGAGGGTTTTGACCTGCACTGCTCGCGGTTAGCACGACTGTCGTGCTCTGTAGCACCGACTGCCCGGCGCAGGGCTTTGATCGTTGACCGTAGTCCCTGTTCCACTGAACTGCGCCTGCAGACCTAGTCTGGCAAGCGCACTGTCGGCCGCAACCCGTGTCTCTCCGATCAAATCCGGTACAGTCACTGTCTGTAGTGGAGTCGATGTTTGATTCTGTCATCTACTTACTCCTGCATCTTTTTATTTCGGTTTTGTGTTTCCGACCATCGTTAGCCTAACGGTGCTTCCTTGCAACACCTGCTGTCCTGCCGTCGGGCTTTGATTGCTCACCGTTGTGCCTGTTCCAGTAAATGTTGCCTCCAGGCCTAATCTGCCAAGCGCGTTGCTGGCCGCGGATTCTGTCAGACCACCCACGTCCGGCACAGTCACCATCCGAGGCGGTGGCGGTGGCGGTGGGGGAGGAGGCGGCGGGGGCGGTGGTGGGGGGGGCGGAGTGGGCGGCGACAGCGCTACATTCTGATCAACCTGTTGCGGAGGAACTACCCCAAACGGCGCGAGCACGTGCCATAAGGTCATGTCTGTATGGAGAATAAAAAGCTCGGTCCCAGACAATGCCTGGAATGCACTTACGTTTGTATCGATCTGTACCCGAGGTTCTGTTGTACCGCCGAACTGTCCTTGCTCGAACCAGAGCACGCCCTTGGTATCAAGAACAAACGCTTCAGAGTCTGACAATGCCTGGAACGATTTGACACCTGTGTCGATGAGAAGCGGCGGAACTGTTCCGAACAATAGATCCGGATCCAAACCACGCACCTTGGCAAGATCGAGCGCTTCGAGCACAGACCCTTCCAGAGATTCGAGAGTCCACTCTGGAAAATCATCCGGTTGTACTGCAAGCAGAATGGACTGTGGCGCCCGCGCTATAGGGTCAGAATATTGGAAGGACACGCCCGTAATCTGGTCTGCAGAAGGCAGCGTTTCGATCCATTCGTCGACCATCAGACCGGCTATTACAGCTCCTGCGGTATATGGAGTCGGACTGAATGCAACCAGTGAAAGCGTGCTTGTTGGAGATGCCGTCGTTGGATTTAATGCAACCCAAAGATCGTTGGCTTGAACTGGTAACTGAGCCACTTGGAGTTGCAGCAAAGGATGTCCGGCAAGGGCTTCAGCAAACATCACAGCCGTATCTGCAAGAGTGACATTCGATCGCACCCTGGCAGCACGCTGCATCCATTGGACCGCCTGAAGGCTATTGCCTCCCTGCAGTGTCTGGCTGTTCGCCCAGAGACCGGGCCAGGTCGCCGCAACGCTTGAGGCCAAGGCGGGTAGAGCTAAGAATGAGACACCAAAGATGGTTTGCAAACGGGAGCTGTCATGATCCTTCAAAACATCGGCCGATGCCGTTTGCCTGTTGAATCCGGCTGCAAGCTTATCCAGCGCCTGCGTGCGGGATAGTAACTCTGCTGCAGTCGCCGCAATCTGCGCTTTCCACTGTGTTGTGTCGAGGACCGGAAAGGCTCCGGTAACGCCGAAATTTGCAGCTTGTACAAGAGCAGCATCCTGAGCGGTCGTCGCCTGCAGTGCTGCAAGAGCAGTTCTCAGTTGGGCCTCAGCAGCATCCGCGCGTTGCTGTAGCTCCTGTGTATCGACTGCACCCGGAGTATCCCCTTGAGCAATCAGGTCAGCGGGCTCGATCGGACGCGCCGCACCTGTCAGTCGCGTGATTGCCTGCAAAAAGCCAAGCCATTCCGGTAGACCAATCGTCTGTGCCGCCCATTTAGGATCGCGATCGGTGAGGATATTGATCTGCGCCGTTGCCGGGATCGTCGCCGGACGTACTTGCGCTACAACCCGGCGAATCCTGTCGGCAAGCTCGCCACTGATCCCCTGCATCTCGGGCAGGCTGATCAGATCCATCGGTGCAAGGGCAAGTTGATTCAACCCGATCTCGACGTTCCCAAGGACAGCTCCCTTACTGTCAACAAACGCCGCACGAATCCGAACCAGAGCGGGATTACCCATCAAAGCAGCAGCCCATGCGTTCAGACGAGGTTCAGCCTGTGCGCGTGGAGTCGTTGTCCAGCCAGGCGCACTGTTTCCAATAGCGGCCGTCATGAAGCGATACGTCAATGCCGTGCCGCTTCGCGGTGTCTGCACGAAGTCGATTTCAGGAGGAGGCGTATCTCCGCGCGCGATGCTGTCAACAGTGGCTCCTGCGCGTAGAAGATTTCCGCGAGTCAGTTGATGGACACTTTCTGAGAGCGTCAGATCGGCAACAGAATCCAGAGCATCAGCGACCGTAGCAAGCGTAGTAGTCAGAGCAGCCTGCAGTGGTGCGCTCAGTGTTGCGGCCCAGTCAGTTGTTGCATAGGTATTCAGGTCAGGGATCTGGCGAATCAGCGCCAATCCATCGACTACGTCCAACTGACTGGACGCGTCGATCGGAGCTATGGTGCGCAGCTTGTCGATCAAGTCGAAGAGACCCGGCTCTTCGGGAGCCAATTCCTGCAGCGTACGCTCCAGGCGATAGCCAAGTAATGCACCTAAAGACTGGCCTTCACGAATGCCATCGAGAAGATGAAGTGCAAGGCGCACGCGTGCAGATGATAGATCGATTTCAAACGGCTTCTGCGGTCCTCCCTGGTGGCTCAGGTATCCGGAGCGGAGCACAGCCGCAGTCGTCGCCTGATTCAACGACGGAGCATGTATATATCCATACGATGGCGGCTGGTCTGGCCATGTGCCAACATTTTCGAGCCATCCATACGCACCGAGCACGATTCCGCCGTTAGGGTTCGTAGCGCGCGCCTGCTCCAGCCTGAATTGCGCGAACGATGTAATCCAAGCGTCCAGACGATAAGAAGTAAGATCCAGTACTTCGCGTGTCGCTGCATCCAGATCGGCTGCAGCGTATTTCGCGAGTTGCCCGAAGGCCGTCCAGAAAGTTGAGAACGCGGGCTGCGTCGCATCTTTCTTCGAGGCATCAAGGAATGTGCCCACCAGCCCTTTATTGGGCAGCGTGCGTTGTAACAAATCCCATGCCGTGGGGCGAAGAGTGGTTCCGGTGAATGCCACCATCTCCGCTTCCATGCCTTCACTCGGTTGTGCAGCATTGGCAGCTACAAGCAGTTGCACAGCCGTGTCCAGATATTCACGCAGTGCCGCATGCCGGAGAAGAAGAAATAGCAACGGCACCGGCGCTGGTGGGAGGGCCAGATCTCTGAGTGCCACCCAGCCCAACGCAGCCATCTGTGCTATGAATGCTGGTACTGGCAGAGTTCCAAGTGGGGCTGGCGCAACAATCATTTCTGATAAAGGACGATGCCATGGCACATACGTCACGCTGCCAAGCCGTGTGTCCGCCATTTGTGACGCAAGATCGCTCTTGTCTGCGATTACCTTTTGCGCCAACGAACTCCACCATGTCGAATCCAGGTCGTTATGAACATAACTCCAGTAGGCAAAGTTATATTCAGGACCGAGTGCAGCCCGAGCGATATAGCTGCTCGATGTAGCCCCCATTCCCAATAGCTCGACGGTCTCCGCTTCTGGATCCTTTGCATTCGGGATACGAGGAATCTGACTGATCAGTTTTTCCCATGCAGCCCGAAGCTGAGTAAGCAGCCCGAACAGCGGCGCATCCAAGGCACGTCCTTCTAGAGATTTCCAGTTTGCACTCCAGCAAACCGGCAGGATTCCGTATGGCTGCCTGCCCACGCGCAGTGACGGATGATGTCCGCGAGCGCGAACATACGATGCAAAGTGATCGCGCGCTGCCGGCAGGTACACGCTAGCCAGCGGTATTGCGCTGGTAATAATCTGGCTCAGATAGTAGCCAAGCGTCGCGGGCCACAGCACGGTATTGATCGCCTGCGCCTGTTCATCCTGTGAGCCATTCGCACCTCCCACATGAGCAAGCGTCTGCGGCGGAATGCCGAGAGCCCGTGCGAGCCGGTCTCCATCGCCTGTAGGTCGCGATGGGCAAAGCGCTGCGCCCTGCTCCACAGCAAACAATTGTGAGTAATCCGTATCTTTAGTAGTAAAGCCAGACGATGTATCGCCTGCATTGTTCGTTGGCGTGTTATTCGCCAGCAGTTCCAGCCCATCTGTGTAGTGGTGCGCCTGCAGCAGATTGGCCAACAGCGTCGACGAATCTTTCGGATTTGTGGTCGTGCGAAGCCCTACTACCAATAAGCGAGAGAAGCCTTTCTGTTGATCCGCGGTGAGCTTGATCCGAAATCCCATGCCCGCGGCGATTGCGGTAGGAAAATCGGTGATCCACTTCATTCCGTCATCGTTCAGAAGATTGGTGCTGTTCGGTTGCGGACCAACTGTCAGTGTGTCCTTGATCGTCGGGCCTATTGCAAGCACCTGCCCTGGCCCATCGCCTTGATATCCAATCACAATCCAGCGCTCGGGAAGAACATTCGTGTATGGAGCTATCGTCCAGTCCGAAGCTTTGGTCGTGGTCGTTGGGCCCGTGCTGCTTGCGATCCACGCCGCTCTCGTCGGGCCGAACTGAGTTGCCAGCGCAGCAAATGCTGTCTTCCTCGTTGCGGTATCTGTCGCCGTTATCGCAAGATAACTCGTCCTTGCAGCCAGTTCGTCAGCCGTCAGGTTAGGCTCGAAGCTGTTGATGTGAATATCGTCAGGATAGACACGCAGCCATAATTCCCCACTCGGCTGATCGATACGCGTCTCCAGTCGCACTGGCAACAGAACAAGTGGTATCTGTGCCGCAGGAGGCACCAGAAACTTGCTTGTACTCGCTATCGCCGTACCATCCGGAATAAGAGCAAGGTCAGCCGTCGTAATAGCAATCGGCGTACTTCCAGCCGGAGTCAGGTCGCGAAGCGTCGTCGCATCAGGGATGGCGTGCTTTTGGCCGCCTTGCATCTTGTATCCATGCGCTTTGCTGTCACCCTGATAAAGAGTGCCGTCTTTACGCGTCGGCAGCTCCGGACCCAGCGGAATGGCCAGGAGTGCAGCATCGGTCAGCGTCTGGATCGTCTGACTCCCCGCCATGAAGGTCAGGGTATTCACGTCGGGAACGAGGCGACGTGTTCCGCTCACAAGGTAGTAAATAGAATTCGTGTCCGTAGTTCCTCGAACGAAAGGACCCAAGGGCGGATTTGCAGGAGTCGTCATGATTTATGTCGCTTCGTTGGTTTGCGGACCCAGCAACGCGAGTGCATGGAG
>Ga0206811_1023_pt2 | contig 49095 bp, 40 predicted proteins | sample Alteio_BWOrgCont_53_FD_152886 | JGI IMG/M metagenome (GOLD analysis project Ga0206811, IMG submission 152886) | Enriched cells from forest soil in Barre Woods Harvard Forest LTER site, Petersham, Massachusetts, United States -... | ecosystem: Environmental > Terrestrial > Soil > Temperate forest >... | reverse complement strand
AGAAGGCTGCGCTGGAGATGGTTTTGCGCCGAGCCCTGTCCCGGCAGACGGTTTTAAGCTGAGCCCTCCCCCTGGGGTGTTTTTTGATAAATTCCTGCAAAGACAGGGAGTTGGCTGCATTTTAAGGTTTTGTCAGCTGCCTCTCTGTTCTTCCTAATAAGAAAGCCCGCCGTGGATTTCTCCCCGGCGGGCTTTTCTGTGTCCTGTTTCTATTTTAGCAGTTTCGGGGAAATGATCTGCCAGAAGACAGCCCGAAAATACGCTTTAGAATGAGCGAGTTGCTAAATAAATTTCATGGAAGGGATTGACAATGGTTTAAGGCTTTTCTGGATTTTCCCTGACGATCCGCGCAGTCACCTGATTAAAGTCTTCGCGTTTGCGCACAGGTGCGGTTTTAGACGGCTTCTTTGAGGGCTTCTTCGTTTCGCGCTTGCCTTTATCTTTGTTTCCCATGCACTCAGTTTACCGCCGTACTCAGGACTATGGAAATACCAAAATTTCGGCTATTTGACGCTGAAGTTTGCGCCTACGACGATGCCGTCTCCAGTGGTGACGAGTTGCATCTCTGGCGCAGCCAGGGACTCTCCATTTGCCCGCTTCAGAGCGAATTTTGTCAGCGATTTCTGACACAAGGCCGAATTTCCCTGACCCGTTTGATCGATGAGAATGGGTGTGCTCGATCCTCGATCGGAGCAGAAGGCAATGTGCACCTGGCCATGGAAATTACTGAGGACCACGATCTCGGGATCGGAGGCACAAGCGGCTCCAGCGGCGACAAGAAGAGGGATGGACAGGAGCAGCAGCCTGTACCTGGGCTTAGTGATCATCTGAAGGCCGGAAATTCATTTCTTGTTTGAGGGTGTGTATAGCTTACTGTTTGTGGCGTAGCAGAGCAAAGAAATTCAGGACAGTGTTTGTTGTCGTGAGGGGAAAAAGTCCGAAACCATCCCTCGACGGCTAAAGCCGCGCTGATTTTGTGCGTGCCTCTTCAAAGATCGAAGACAAACGTTGCCGGCCGGAGTTGCGATAGAAAAAGCAGCGCAATAACTGTTGACTTAGGCGATGGTCTGCCAGAATATCGAAGCATTTGTCGACGATGTTGCAGTTACAAGATAGGAAAGGACAATTCTTGTGAAGCCACTGGCGCAGCGGCAGTCTCTCGTTTCTCTTAAAGCTGTACTCTCGATGCTTCTCTTATCCATCCTCACTTTCACCGCTCCGGCTCTGGCATTCGCATCCGGGTTCACCATTCCGCAGGATGTTGCTCTGCGTCTTCGCCTGGACGATACCTTAACGAGTGTCGATTCGCAGGTAGGCGACCCTTTCAGTGCCACAGTACTGACACAAGGCGAGTATCAAGGGGCGCGTGTTTATGGCCATATCGTGTCGATTGATATGTCCGGACGGCTCACGGGCCACACGGAGATGGTATTAGGATTCGATCGACTGATCATGCCCGACGGGCGTACGGCCCGCATCCATGCGGAGATTATCAAGCTCTATCACCCACCATCGCGCGAGTCGGTCGACGTGGAAGGCGCCATTCTTTCCGGCGGGCGTGGAAGATCGGCGCTGTTGAGCTCCGGATTCGGCGCAGGGGCGGGAGCGCTGCTGGGAGCTGTTTTCGGAGGCGGTGAAGGGGCGGCAATCGGCACGATCACCGGTGGTGCGGCAGGATTGGGTACGACTGCTTTTCGTGGGCGGCAGAAGATCACCCTTCCAAGCGGCCTGGAGCTGATGATCCAGATTACCTAGCGCAGTTTGATAGAGACAAAGAACGACTTTGGGGGAGATTGCTGGCTGTCCTTCGCTCCGCTCAGGATGACGGATTTCAGAGAAAGGCAGCCTCGTCAGAAACCGAAGAATTTTTCGCGGAGCGCGTCTTCGTAGTCGCTCTTTGCTTCTTTGGCTTTGTCGCGGGCTTCTTCTTCCTGAAAGTGAGCGGCTTCCCACTTGTCGACTTCGGCGACGGTGTGATCTCCGGAGGCCAGCGTCTCTTCGTTGCGGATGGCGGCGATCCATGCTTCTACGGCTACCTTGTAGTTGGCTTGTAACTGGTCGAGCTCTTGCGTGTCTGTGGTCATTCCTTGCTCCTTGCGAGAGGCTTAGCTTAATTCGCAAATGTGAATAGAAGATTGCAGGGTGACAAATCGTTCAGGGGTTTTCGGGGAGGGATCGTGCTTTCCCACCTTAGGCGCGAAACGCGCGCGCCGAAGATGGGGCACCCCTTTTCGTGCTTCTGCTGAGGGAAAGCGGATCCTTCGTTTCGCTCAGGATGACAATTGTTATTTTCGGGGAGGGATCGTGCTTTCCCACCTTAGGCGCGAAATGCGCGCGCCGAAGATGGGGCACCCTTTTTTCGTGCTTCTGCTGAGGGAAAAGCAGATCCTTCCCCTTCGTTTTACTCAGGGTCAGGATGACAACTTTGGGAGGATTGGGCTTTTGTTGGGGCTGACGCGCTGACCTACTGCTATTCTCGCATTCACGCTGAGGTTATTTCGTGCCGGGGCACGCAGTGTGCACGATCTTCTCTGATGCCACATCCGGCTACGCCCCACTTTCCGGCGTAGAAGTGGCGCGTACCATCGCCCTTTTCTCTGGCCGGTTGGGCATCAATCGAATACCCATTCTTGTCGTGGCAGTTGATCCAGAAGAAGTAGCCGTCCTCCTTGACGGAGTTTGCGGCAAGATAGCGCCAGTCGGTCTCTCTCAGTGGCGGGCCGGAATAATGCTGTCTCAGGGCCTGCCCATCGCAGATACGGGCGGGACCGTCAGCTTCGGCGATTGTCTGTTCCACGGCATGGTTCAATGACTGGATTCTCTCTGCGGCCAGCCGATCGTTGCGGGCTATCCTGAAGGCAACGAGTGGGGGCGTCAAGGCGACCGTGACCGGACCCAATATAACCCCGCAGAGGAATAAGAGCCAGATGGCCTGTCGGCGCTTTTCAATCCATACCGGCCAACTGCGCAGGATGAGACCCGCGAGAAGCGACACAACCGAGACCAGGACGACACTCAGCATGGCCTCGCCCACTACCAGTGGCACATAGGATGCCTCGATCCCGTCAGTGGGCCACCAGATCCAGAAGCCGCAGCAAATTCCGACAAAGCTGCCGACGATAGAGGCGATCATAAATTGCAGCCAGCCTTCGTCGGACAAGGTTGTGGAAAGGGCGGTCCCGAGTGCGACCAATGCTAAGGGAAACCACCAAGAGGGGGGATCAAGATTGGGCTGCATGATTACAGGCCACCAGCACAATGCTGAACCCGTCGCGGTCAGGACGACCAGAAGCGTGTTTCTGCTCATGAATGTGCCCATGCGCAAGATAGCAGACGCCTGCTTGCATCGCCTGCACCAAATTACAAAATGAAGGAGCCTAATTTGTGCTTTTGCCAGGAAAAGCGGATTTCAGGGAGGGATCGTGCTTTCCCACCTTAGGCGCGAAACGCGCGCGCCGAAGATGGGGCACCCCTTTTCGTGCTCCTGCTTAGGAAAACAGATCCTTCGGCAAGCTCAGGATGACATCTTTGGGGAAAACTGGGCTTTTGTGTCCGGATGACGAGTTCCACGAAATCGATGAACCCGGAAGACTAAACTTTATCGATGGATGGAGGATGGCTCGTGAAGTCAAGTCGCGTGACGATGGGGGTGGTTTTTGCCGCGTTTTTTGGCCTCGGCGGCGCGGTTGCCGGGGCACAGGTGGAGACGATTGTGGCCGTCCGGCATGGGGAGAAACCTCCGACGGGGCTGGGGCAGCTGACGTGCAAGGGCCTGAACCGGGCCCTCGCGCTGCCAAAGGTGCTGGCCCGCTATGGCAAGCCGGACCTAATCTATGCGCCGAATCCAGCGGAGCAGGTGAGCGACCACAGCAATACGATGTATTCCTATGTTCGTCCGCTGATTACGATTGAGCCGACGGCGATTCAACTGGGGATGCCGGTGAATGCGCAGATTGGGTTAACGGATATTGCGGGGTTGCAAAAAGAGTTGACCCAGCCAGCCAATGCGCATGCGCTGATCTTTGTTGCGTGGGAGCATGCGAAGCTCAACCAGTTCGCAAAGGAGATGGTGAAGAGCTATGGGAAGGATCCGTCGGTTGTTCCGGCTTGGCCGAATGACGATTACGACCGGATTTATATCTTTAAGATCACGCAAACGCGCGGGAAACCGGAATTGACTTTTACGGTGGATCACGAGCATCTGGATGGTTCGTTGAGCGATCACTGTCCGCAGTAGGTTGCGGTTTCCTTTCGTCATTTTGCTCAGAATGACGATTTTATTTCGGGAAAGGATCGTGCTTTCCCACCTTAGGCGCGAAATGCGCGCGCCGAAGATGGGACACCCCTTTTCGTGCTTCTCCCAGAGAAAAGCAGGTCCTTCGCTTCGCTCAGGATGACAACTTTTAGGGAAAACTTAGTGTCAGGGCTAAAGCCCTGACCTACCTTACTATTTGAGGCGCCGAAGGCGCGTGTGCCTGGACGGCCAGTCCCGCATTACAATCGAGTTTTCGGATCAATCATGGCGTATCAGGTTTTAGCGAGGAAGTACCGTCCGCAACGGTTTGGGGACGTAGTGGGCCAGGAGCATGTGACGCGCACGCTGCTCAATGCTTTGGAGCAGGGGCGGATTGCGCATGGATATATCTTTAGCGGGCATCGCGGCATTGGAAAGACGACCATTGCACGCATTCTGGCGATGGCGCTGAATTGCCGGACGGAGATCGGGTCAGCCGAGCGGCCGACGCCGGAGCCGTGCGGGGTGTGCGATTCGTGCACGGAGATTCGTGCGGGCAATGCGGTGGACGTGATCGAGATTGACGCGGCCACCAACCGCGGCATCGATGAGATTCGCGAGCTTCGGGATGCGGCGCGGTACCGTCCGGCGCGGGACCGGTACAAGATCTACATTCTGGACGAGGCGCACCAGATTACGGATGCTGCCTTCAATGCTCTGCTGAAGACATTGGAGGAGCCACCGGATCACGTCGTTTTTATGATGGCGACGACGCAGCCGGAGGACTTTCCGCAGACGATCCGGTCGCGGTGCCAGCACTTCAGCTTTCACGCGGTGAAGTTCGACGACATCCTGGGGCAATTGAAGACGATTGCCGGGCAGGAAAACATCACGGCCGCCGATGCGGCTCTGGCGCTGCTGGCCGAGGCTGGCGATGGGTCGATGAGAGATGCGCTGTCGATCATGGACCAGGCGATTGCGTCGGCTCCGATGGTGGACGGCAAGGCGAAGCTGGATGCGGAGCAGATTCGCGAGCTGATGGGGACGGTGCCGAACACTGTCTTTGAGCGGCTGATGGAGGCGATCAGCGAAAACCAGACGGCGGCGGTGATCGAGGAGATCAATACGCTGCTGAATGCGGGGAACAGTCCGGCGGCGCTGGCGCGGCAGTTTGTCCGCTACCTGCGGAATGTGCTGATGGCGCGGATTGCAGGTGAGAGTACGGAACTGCTGCAGGTTTCGGCGGATGAGCGGGCGCGCGCGGCGCGGTCGGCGGTGCTGTTCTCAGAAGAAGACCTGACGCGGTTTCTGCAGGTAATGCTGCGGACCTTCGATGAGTTGAATTACCGGCAGGAGCAGCGTTTTCATCTGGAGCTTGGGCTGGTGAAGCTGGTGCATCTGCAGCGGCTGATTCCGGTAGAGGAGTTGCTGAGCCAGTTGCCGAGTGGCGGCAAGTCGGGGCTGGGGGGTGGCGCTTTGCCGAAAACGGCTTTGCCTGCGGGGAAGGCTCCGGCTGTCCGAGCTTCCGAGCCGGTAAGGGCGGCTGAGACGGCTCGTCCCGGCGAACCAGCGCGTGCTCCTGAAGCGCCGAAGCCTGCGTTCTCTCCGTTTGAGGCGGATCGGAACCGGAAGATTACGGGTGAGGCGACGGCGGGGGTGATCGAGGCACCTGCGGTGCCAGTGGTCGAAGCGGCGCGGCCGGTGGTCGAAGCATCTGCAGCGCTGCGCGTCGAGATGACGGCTCCCGAGCCGGTTGCGGCTCCACGTGCGCTGACTCCGCTGGAAATGACGGCGCGAGCGGTGGAGACGGTAGGGGCGAAGGCTCCGGTGGTTGGAGTGGCCGAGGCAGTGGAAACGACGAATGGCGCGCTGGCGCTGGCTACGGAGCCGGTCTTTGACGTTCGAGAAGCAAGCGAACTTGAAGAAGCAAGTGGTGAGGCGGTCGCGGAGGCTGTGCCGCAGGCAGGGACTGAGCTCGATGCGATTCGCGAGACAGTATGCACGGCACTGAATGACCAGGGGCACAATACGGCTGCGGTGCTGCTGGATGCAGGCAAATGGACGCTCGAAGGCGATACGATTCGCGTCGAGGTTGGTATCAAGAAGATGATGCTGAGCCTGACGATGAATATCGAAGCGGAAAAAATTGCGAAGAATGCCTTGCGCGCGGCGGCCGCATCCCAGAAACTAGTCGTCGTTCCGGGAGAAGGCGCGGCCGCAAGCTCCAATGCCAAGCCGCGCACCGCGGCGAGCGGGTCGGTGCAGGCTGCGGCGCTTGAAAACCCGCTGGTGAAGCAGGCGATGGACTTGTTCAGCGCAGAGGTGCGGAGCGTGCTGGATTTGCGGGATAAGAAGTGATGACTGGCCCGAGCGGACCAATGGTATCGCTTTCCCACCTTGACGCCTAGCACCTAGGCGCGAAGATGGGCATTTGATTCGCAGTCTCCCGACCTTTCGCATAATGCGCGAAAGGATGGGGCACCCGGAGTTGTAGCGGCTGCAGGTTCTTTTGCTGCGCGCTTCGCGCTCTGCTCAGAATGACAACGATTTGAGGATTGAAGAAAATGATGAATCCGTTAAAGATGCAGGAGATGTTGGCTCAGGCAAAGCAGATGCAGGAGCAGATGCAGGAAAAGCTGGGCCAGACGATCGTCGAGGCTTCGTCGGGTGGCGGCGCGGTCACGGTGAAGATGAATGGGCAGAAGCAGGTGCTGAAGGTGACGATTGATCCGAGCGCGGTGGCGAGCCTCAGCGGAAACACAGCGGATGTGGAGATGCTGGAGGATTTGATTGCCGCGGCCTTCAACGAAGCGGGACGGCGCGCGGAGGAGGTCATCAAGTCGAGCGCTTCAGCGATGCTGGGCGGGCTGAATCTGCCACCGGGGTTGTTTTAAGGGTACGGCGCGCTCACTTCTCCTGTGAAGGCCGGCGGCGTGTTGCGGTTCGCGAAAAAACTTTACCGCAGAGGACGCAAGGGTGCGCTGAGGTTCGCCAAGGAAAGCATCTTCACCACAGAGAGCACAGAGGACACGGAGAAACGCAATGCAGCCTGATCAGGTGACGCGTAGAGGTTTTCTGAAGCAGGCGGGTTGGGCGGGAGCGGGATTGGCGTTGGCTGCTCGGCCGCGACCGTTTGCGTTTTCAGCGAATGCGCAGAATGCACAGGCACCTGCATCCGCAGCTCCTGCTTCCGCACCTCCTGGGCCGGACAGATTGCAGATGCTTCGCACCGCCGGAGCGACGACGCCGATCAAGGTGACCAGGCTTCGGGATACGCTGTTTCTGCTGCAGGGCGTGGGCGGCAACATGGTGGCGCAAATCGGTCCGGATGGGAAGCTGCTGATCGATTCGAGCGCGGCTACGGCCTCGTCACGACTCCGGGATACGCTGAGCAAGCTCGATCCGCATCCCCTGAAGCTGCTTATCAATACGCACTGGCACTTCGATCATACAGACGGCAATGCGGCGCTGCATAACGATATGGGCGCGTTCATTATCGCGCATGAGAATACGCGCAAGCGGCTTTCCACTCCGCAGGAAGTCCAGTTCTATCATCTGAAGCTGCAAGCGTCGCCTACCAGTTCCCTGCCGCAAGAAACGTTCACGGAAAACGAAAAGCTCTTTGTCAATAACGACGAGATCGATCTGGGATACATGCCGGAGGCGCACACGGATACCGACATCTATATCTATTTTGTGAATGGAAATGTGCTTCACGCCGGGGATATTTTCTTCAACGACTTTTATCCCTTCATTGATGGCGGAACGGGCGGAACGATTAATGGCATGATTCGCGCGGCAGATACCTGTCTGGCTTTGGCGGACGATAAAACCAAGATTGTACCCGGGCATGGTCCGCTGGGCGATAAAGACGCGCTGCAGAAATACCGCGATATGCTTGCGACGATTGCGACCCGCGTAGAGAAGCTGAAGTCGGGCGGTCAGACTCTGGAGCAGGCGATTGCGGCCAAGCCTACGGCGGATTTCGACGCTGCGTGGGGCAAAGGATCGTTGACGCCGGACCAGTTTGTGACGCTGGTATATAGCACGCTGTAAATTTTGTAGTTTTCTTCTGTTGACTCTCCTGTTACGGGAGGCCTTAGAACTGACCTGTGTTCAAGATCGGCGAGTTTTCCGCCCTTACGCATATTTCGGTCAAGACGCTTCGCTACTATGACGAGACTGGACTGTTGTGTCCAGCCCATGTCGATCGCTGGACGGGGTATCGCTACTACTCGGCTCAGCAATTACCGCGGCTGCACAGGATTCTCGCGCTGAAAGACCTGGGATTCTCACTGGAGCAGATCGGCAAGGCCCTGCATGGGAACATTACGTTGCAGGAGTTGCGCGGCATGGTAACGCTGCGGCGGGCGGAGCAGGAAAACCGCGTGCGCGAAGAGCAGGAACGGCTCGCACGATTGGAGACACTGATCAAATTCATGGAACAGGAGTCTACGATGAGCGTGGATGTTGTGATTAAAGAAGTGGAACCGCAATGGGTCGTGTCGGTTCGGGAGACAATTGCGAACTATCCGGCAGTTGGGGCACTTTACCCGAAGGTGATCGAACAGGTTGGCAATCCTGGCGACCTGGGTTTGCCCATAGCCATATGGCATGACATGGAGCACAAAGAGCGGGACGTGGATGGAGAAGCGGGATTTCTGTTGAAACAGCCGTTGGCCGCGCACGGCACGACCAACATGTATGAGATGGGCGGCGCGACCGTAGCCAGCTATATGCACCATGGCGCCTTCAACCGGTTGACTGAGGCATACCAGAATGTTCTGCGGTGGGTGGAAGACAACCACTATCGCATTGCAGGGCCATTTCGCGAGCTCTATCACTATTGCGCGACGCCGGTGCGGCAGGATGATGAGTCGTATGTGACGGAGATTCAGGTGCCGGTGGAGAAGGTGGCGGCGTAGTTGATTTGAGAGTGCGGAGACCGCGGCAGAACGATTTAAGATTCGCGATCTCCCACCCTATCCCGCCCCATTACGCGAAAACCGCGCGCAATGGGGACCCCGGTTTCGCAAAATGCGCGAAGGATGGGGCGCCCATTTTTGTGCACAGGTGAAAAACTGGGCTCATTCGTGACGCAGTGCGTTCATGGGCTCGATGCTGGCGGCCCGCGCACCCGGAACCAGGCACGCCATCACCGTGCCGACAAGCAGCAGCAAAGGAACCAGTGTATACGTCACCGGATCGATAGCCGGTACCTGATAAAGAAATCCCGCCAGCAATCTCGTCATCACCACGGCCGCTGCCAGACCAATCGCGAGCCCGGCTGCGAGCAGCGTCAACCCTTCTCGCAGTACCAATACGGCAATGCCACGCCGTGTCGCGCCCAGCGCCATCCGTATGCCAATCTCGCCTGTCCTCTGTCGCACGGAAAAAGCCACCAGACCGTAAACACCAATCACTGCCAGCAACATGGCAACTGCGGAAAACACGGTCAGCAAAGTTGTCTGGAAGCGCCGTCTCGCCGTCGCCTCCGATTCCACGTCGCTCATGGCGCGCACATCCGCAAGCGCTAGATTTGGATCAAGACTCCGCATGGCCGTCCGCATCTCCTTCACCACTGTGTCCGCAGGAAGCACTGACCGCACCGTGAAGTCCGCTCCAATCGTCGGCGCGGCGTCCACGTCTCCCTGCCAGAAGGAAAGATACATCTGCGGCACAGCAGCTGCTTCACGGCTCATTGTGCGCACATCGCCAACCACCCCTGTCACCACAGCCCACTTGTTTTCCGACCCTCTGCGAAGACGATGTCCAACCGCATCGATGGTTCCAAAATACTTTCGCGCTAACGCCTCATTCACAACCACTGCCAAGGGATGGTCCGCGTCATCCCTGTCAGTGAAGCCGTGGCCCCGAAGCAGAGGAATCCCGATGGCCGAGAAATACTCTGATGTCACCAGCCGCAATTCCACCGTCTGGCTTTTCTCGTTGGGATAACCCTCCGCTTCGAACGGCGTGAGGGTTTCCCAATGGCTCAGAGGCAGCACATTGACGACTCCTGCTGCCTGCACTCCTGGAATGTGTTTGAATCGGTTCAATGCGTCATCAAGAAACAACCTGCGCTTTGCGGCCGTGTTGAAAAGCGGATTCTCTGGCATCTGCGCAATCTGCGGACTGAACACGATACTTGCAGTCACCGTGGAAGGCGAGAAGCCCACCGGTGCAGCCAGTACCTTTGCATAACTGCGCAACAGCAATCCTGAGCCCGTTAGCAGAACCACCACCAACGCTACCTGCGCAATGGCGAGCCCTCTTCTTACCCGCCGTCCATCACCTACTACACCGCGCAGCCCGCTGCTCTGCAGAAATTCGGCAAGATTGATTCGAGTCGCGGCAAACGACGGCAGAACACCAAACAACAAACTGGTAAGCACCGTTACGCCAGCAAGAAAGCCAAGCACCCGCAGATCGAGCGTTGCCTCCGTCATCCGCGGAATATCTCCTGGATTCAGCCGCAGCAGTGCATGGAGAAAGACCCACGCCAGAGCCGCGCCCGCGCAGCCCGACGCCGCGCTCAGCATCAACGATTCCGTCAGCATCTGGCGCAACAGCCGTTGCCGGCTTGCCCCTAGCGTTGCTCGCACTCCCAACTCATGGGTACGACTGGCCGCTCTTGCCAGGAGCAAATTCGCTGCATTCCCGCACGCAATCATCAGCACCAGCCCTACCGCGCCCAGCAGCAACCACATAAGCGGACGCGTGGGACCCAGCGCTGATTCCTGAAGAGACTTCACATACGCTCCCCAGCCGCGATCCTCAGTTGCATGCAGCGGGTTCAACCTCGACATGATCGTGCTCATCTCGGCTTGCGCTTCACGAATGGTGACTCCAGGCTGCAAGCGACCGACTACGTATCCCCATGCGCCGTCACGCTGCGCCTTTTGCTGCGGCGTCAGCGCCAACGGGATCCATAGATCGGTCCGCTCAATGTGACCGTTGGCAGCGGTCATATCGCTCCGGTGTGGATATGCGAAAGCTTGGGGCATGACTCCTATAACGCGATAACCCGCCCCGTCTAGCAGCACGGTTTTGCCCAGAACGTCGCTCGCTCCGGCAAACGAGTTTTGCCATAACGAGTAGCTGATCACTGCTATTCGCTCTTTGCCCTGTTCTTGATCTGCGGTGTCGACAATTCGCCCAAACAGCGGCTTCACCTCGAGCGTTCCGAAGAAATCGGCATCGACCTTTGCGACACCAACTCGCTGCGTTTGTTCGTCAACAGCGAGGCTGTACATCGCCTGCTCAAAGAGCGTCATCGCCGTGTAGGAACGGCATTGTTTCTTCAGATCAAAAAAATCCGCTTTCGTCGGAGGGATGATGTCGGGAGGCAGATGATATTGAGGGTTCGGAGTGAACAGGTATACCAGTCGCTCAGGATCTCCATAAGGCAGCGAACGCAGGAGCACGGCATTGACCAGACTGAAAATTGCCGTACACGCGCCGATTCCGAGGGCAAGGGTCAGCACCGTGAGCATGGTGAACGATCGGTGTTTCGCGAACATGCGCAGACCGTAACGGATGTCGTGGCCCAGGTCTTCAAGCCATGCTGTGCCTCGCGCCTCATGACAGCTCTCCGTTACTTCAGCCATGCTGCCAAAGCTTTCCAGGGCCGCAGACCGGGCTTCTTCCAGAGGCATACCCCGCGCGATGTTGTCTGCGATCGCTTGCTCCAGATGGAATTCCAGTTCCTCGCTCAGCGCGGCGTTGCTCGCATCTCTCGTGAAGAGCGACCGCATCCGTATCAACAGACTCTGAGCTCTACGCATCCTGCCCCCTTAACCCATCGCTTTCAATGAGTCTTTCTCCTGTCAATGACTGACAGGAAGGATACAGCGTTGTAAGAGCAGGCGCAAGACAGGGCTATTCTCGGTCAGATGACGGCTTCGGTGCGTGGCAAAGCGGGGCGAGACCTGCTACAACAGCGGAGAGGCTTACGTTTTTGTCACGATTTGCGGAACCGATGGCGCGGCTGATTGAGGAGCTGCGCAAACTTCCTGGGATTGGATCGAAGAATGCGCAGCGGCTGGCGTTTCATATTCTGCGCTCAAGCGGCGAGGATGCGGAGGCGCTGGCCGATGCGATTCACAATCTGAAGGCCAAGCTGCAGCTCTGCTCTGTCTGCAACAACATTACGGATGTCGATCCATGCGTTTATTGCTCCAGCCCGACTCGCAATCAGCGGCTGGTGTGCGTGGTCGAGGAGCCAACGAACATTGGCACCATTGAGAAGACGCGCAGCTACAACGGCGTCTTCCATGTGCTGCATGGGACGCTTTCGCCGTTGCATGGGGTGGGGCCGGAGCATCTGCGGACGGGTAATCTGCTGGCGCGGGTCTCGCGCGGCGATGTGGATGAGGTGATTCTGGCGACCTCGCCGACGGTGGAAGGCGAGGCTACGGCCGGGTATCTGGCGGAGATGCTGAAACCGGCGCAGGTACGGGTGACGCGGATTGCCACGGGGGTTCCTGCGGGCAGCGATATTGAATATGCCGATGAGGTGACGATGACGCGGGCGCTTGAGGGTCGGCGGGAGATGTGATTTTGTGCTCTCCCACCCTTTCGCAAAATGCGCGAAAGGATGGGGCACCCGGCTTTTGAGGGCAGTTTAAGCGGCACAGGGTTCAGTGTTGCGGCAGCGTGAAGAAAAAGCAGATCCTTCGCTGCGCTCAGGATGACAGCTTTTAGTGGTGGAGTGCGTTCTACGCTGCCATCTGTGCCCTGTTTTGTCCTGTTTTCAGCTGCGCAGTTTGGCCAGCAGGTCTTGCGGGTGGACGGGTTTGGCGAGGATTTCGAACTCGTGGCCCTGGTTGCGTGCGCGGTCGAGCAGGTCGGCGGTGGCGGCCTGTCCGGAAAAGAGCAGAATTTTGCAGGACGGGAGCAGACTGCGGATCTTGATGGCAGCGTCGATCCCGTTCAGGTCGGTCATGATGACGTCGCTGATGAGCATGTCGGGTTTGAGGGTCTTGGCGGCTTCCACCGCTTTCTCGCCGCTATAAACGGCCGTGGCTTCGAATCCGCTCTGATTCAGAATGATGGCAAGGGTGTCGGCGATGACTCGTTCGTCATCTGCCACTAAAACTTTCGGCTTCGCCTGATTGTTGTCGTGCATTCTTAGACTCTCTTTATCTCCAGTGAGGTAAAACGCTTGCAGGGGGAACCTGCGACTGCACAAAAGTTGCCGCCAACGGCAGGCAGATATCAATCGCTCCGAAAAACTACTACTAGGATGATACGCTGTGTGCAGGAGGATGCTTCATCTTCCTGCAATCCTATCTACTTAGACTAGACGCGAGAACGGGCGCGTCGTTCCGGAAGGCTTGACGGGTCCGGACGGAAACAGCTAAATCAGTGGATTTGGCAGCGGAGCATTCCCCCGTTCAGAGGTTTTAGGAAATGTAGACGGAGCCCGGTGATGACGGAAGCGATTATTCGAGCGCAGCAAGTAGAAAAGTTTTATGCTCAACCGAGCGAGAACCGCATTCAGGTCATTGCCCCCACGGACCTCTCCATTCAACCGGGAGAGATCGTCGCTTTGCTTGGGCCTTCCGGCTCGGGAAAATCCACGCTTCTCCGCATGCTCTCCGGATTGTCGAAGCCATCGGGCGGCCAGGTCTTCTGGCATGAAAAACCGATTGAATCGACGGAGATCAACGTCTCGATCGTCTTCCAGAGCTTCGCGCTCTTTCCCTGGCTCACCGTTCTTGAAAACGTGGAAGCACCGCTGAAGGCGCGCGGCGTGGAGCCGGAGGCGCGGCGGGAGCGGAGCCTGAAGATTCTGGATACGGTCGGTCTGGATGGTTTTCAGGCGGCGTATCCGAAGGAACTTTCGGGCGGCATGCGGCAGCGCGTCGGGTTTGCACGCGCTCTGGTAGTTGAACCCGAAGTGCTGTTCATGGACGAGCCGTTTTCCGCGCTCGACGTGCTGACGGCAGAGAACCTGCGCAGCGAGCTGCTGGAATTGTGGCAGAAGAAGACGATTCCGACACAGGCCATCTTTATTGTTACGCACAATATTGAAGAAGCCGTGCTGCTGGCGGATCGCATCATCGTGCTGGGGCGCAACCCAGGACATGTGCGCACCGATTTCAAGGTGGCCATCCCGCATCCGCGCGACAAGAAGAACGCCGCTTTCACGAAGCTGGTGGACTACATCTACACGGTCCTGACACGGCCTGATGTGACGCCGGATGTGCCGCGCCTGCACACCGACGGGCGCGCGGTGCGCGACCAGCGGTCGATGCGCTACGAGATGCTGCCGCATGCGCGTCCGGGCGGCATTGCCGGGCTGCTCGAGTTCATCATCGATTTCGGTGGGCACATCGATGTGTATCGGCTGGCCGATGAGCTTGCCTTCGAGATCGACGACCTGCTGCCGATTGTGGATGCGGCGCAGCTCCTCGGATTCCTGACGCTGGAAGAAGGCGATGTTGCCATCACACCTGAGGGGCGCGAATACGCCGAGTCAGAGATTTTGAAGCAGAAGGAGCTGTTCCGCGTCGCGGCGGTGGATCATGTGCTGCTGCTGCGGCAGATTTCGCGCGCGCTCAGCAATAAATCGGACCATACGGTGCCGGAGGAATTCTTCCTCGACATGCTCGATGAGCAGTTCAGCGAGGAGGAGACGCAGCGGCAACTGGAGACGGCGATCAACTGGGGTCGCTACGCAGAGCTGTTCGACTTCGACGCGGCGAAGCGGCGGTTCATTTTGCCGGAGACGGAAGAGACGGCGGCGATCATCGAGGAGAGTGAAGGCCAGTGAAGATGCGCTACACACTCTCGCGCTCACTGGTCATCGAGCGCTCCTGGCCGTTCTTTCTCGACCTGACGGTGGCCATGGGGCTGCTCGCGGGCTTCTATGCCGTGCTGCAGATTGCGCGGTACTGGCTGAGCGGAGCGGTGCCGGAGGTGGAGATCTCGCAGTCTCCGACGATGCTGCCGCTCTATGCGTTTTATTCATGCGTGCGCATTGGCGTGGCGTATCTGCTGAGCCTGCTGTTTGCCGTGGGCTACGGCTACATTGCTGCCTACAACAAGCGCGTGGAAGCACTGATGATCGCCACGCTCGACATCCTGCAATCGATCCCGGTGCTGAGCTTTTTGCCGGGAGTGATGCTGGCGATGATGTCGCTGATTCCGAGCCGGCAGCTGGGGATTGAGTTTGGCGCGATTCTGCTGATCTTTACTGGCCAAGTGTGGAATATGGCCTTCAGCTTTTATTCTTCGCTGAAGAGCATTCCGCGGGAACTGCTGGAAGCCTGCACGATCAACCGCTTCTCGCCGTGGCAAAGACTGTGGCAACTGGAGCTTCCCTACGCGACGATCGGCCTGGTATGGAATTCGATGGTGTCGGTTGCGGGCGGATGGTTTTTCCTGATGATCTGCGAGATGTTCCCGGTAGGCAACCGCAATTTCCGGCTGCCGGGGCTGGGATCGTACCTGCAGACGGCGGCATCGACGGGCAATACGCTGGCGATGATCTACGGCCTGATCACGATGATGGCGATTATCGTGCTCACGGACCAGCTGATCTGGCGACCGATCATTGACTGGTCGGACAAGTTCAAGTTTGAGAACGTCGAGGCGGCCGATCGGGTGAAATCACCGGTGCTGGCGGCGCTGCGGCAATCAAATGTGCTGGGTGCCATTCATCAGCGGACCTTTGCGCCTTTGGGCGAGCAACTTTACCGCTCGATTGCGCGGCGGCGCGAGCGGAAAAACGATGATTTCAAGCCTAAGGGCGAAACAAAAGGCGCTACCTTCGTTACAGTTCTTCTGGTACTGGTGCTCGCGGGATTGATTTGCTTTGCGGCTTTCAAGGCGATCCTGCTGCTGCGACAGGTGCCGAGGAACGAGTTTGGAATGCTGCTGGAAGGTGCGGCAACCACATTCCTTCGCGTGAATGTTTCATTGCTGCTGGCTGCTGCCTGGACGATTCCTACGGGCGTGGCGATCGGCTTTAACCCGAAGCTGGCGCGGATTGCGCAGCCGCTGGCACAGATTGCGGCTTCGTTTCCGGCGACAGCGCTCTTCCCTGTCATCCTGCTGGGATTGATGAAGCTGGGCGCGGGGTTGGGCGTCGGCGCCGTTGCGCTGATGATGCTGGGGACGCAGTGGTACATCCTGTTCAACGTGATTGCCGGGGCGATGGCGATTCCGTCGGACCTGCGCGAGGTGGCAACGCTCTTTCACTTCACCAGCCTGCAGCGGTGGACGACGGTGATTCTGCCGGGCATCTTCCCTTTTCTGATTACCGGAATGGTGACGGCCTCCGGCGGCGCATGGAATGCCTCGATCATTGCTGAGTATTTTCATTTAAAAGATAAGACACTGCATACGCTTGGGTTGGGGGCGCAGATCAGCGCAGCCAGCGATGCGGGGAATTTTCCGGTCCTGCTGCTGGCGACGATTATCATGGCGCTGATGGTGGTGACGATCAACCGGCTGGTATGGCGACCACTCTACAAATTGGCTGAGACGAAATACAGGCTGGATGGCTGATCCGGGTGGCGATACAGCAAGAATCGGCCCATAAGCATCCTAGTTCCAGCAAATTCGTATGAAGGCACGAACCAGTCAGACCATCATCTCATCCTTATTATTTGGGGCCATTCTTGTTGTCACGCTGAATGCGTGGGTGGCTTATCGAGCTGTTGAGACGCTGACGCAAAGCCAATTCTGGGTAGCGCACACCTGGCAGGTCATCAACGCGGTGGAACGGGTTCTCGGCTCGCTGAAAGATGCCGAGACCGGGACGCGCGGTTATTTGCTTACCGGCGACGACACCTATCTTGCCCCCTATGCCCTGGCGAAAGCAGCGCTGCCGGAGGAGCTGAACCAGCTTCAGCAGCTGACTACGGATAATCCGCAGGAGCAGGGACGCATTGCCGAGATGCGAGCGGTGATCGATCAGCGCCTTCAGACTCTGGACGAAGGTGTTAAGGAGCGCAGCGAAGGCAATACAAACAGCATTCGATTATTTGTGCTGACCGGAACCGGAAAAACGGAAATGGACCACGTGCGCAGTTTGAGCGCAGCCATGCAAAGCACGGAGCAGAGCCTTCTAAAGCAACGCACAGAGGCGGCGGCGGTGGCGCGAAACAAGGCAGACGCCACGTTGATTGGCGCAAGCTCGCTGGACATCGTTCTGCTGATCCTGCTTTTTCTCAATCTGAGTCGCGAACGCGCCATGCGTTACAAGGCCGCTGAGGTGGCAGAGCGGCTGCAGGAACTTCAGTCCATCAGCGATGTCGCGCTGACGCGGCTCACGCTGGCGGAGCTGACGGACGAGTTGCTGGATCGCGTACGGACTGTTGCGCACGCGGATGGCGTTGTGCTCTGCATGTGGCACGATGGCGAAATCGAGGTGAATGCGGCGAATGGAATCGCGGTAAACCACGGGCTGCGAATTAAGCTCGACCCGACCGATCCGCTTTACCAGGCGGCGACCGCAAACCGTGTGGTCACGCTCACGGGCACGTCCGCGGCACATGTGCCGCTGGACGGATTAAGCCGCGAGATGCACGCGGTGCTGGTGCTGCCACTGACGATCTCTGACCGCGTGGTCGGTATTCTGATGGCGGGACGCAGGGCGGCAAACGCGTTTGAAGATACCGACCAACAGCTGCTGACGGTGGTGGCGGACCGGATTGCGCTATCGCTGGCTCGTGTGAATGCCTATGAAGCGGAGCGCGAAGCACGCAGGCTGGCCGAGGCCAGTGCTGAAGAGGTGCAGGCACTCAACACGGAGCTCGAAGAGCGGGTCCGGCAGCGCACGGCCGAACTGGAGGCGACCAATCGTGAACTCGAGGCCTTCAGCTACTCGGTTTCCCATGACCTGCGCGCGCCATTGCGCAGCGTGGACGGCATCAGCGTAGCGCTCGAAGAGGATTATGGCGAACAGTTGACGCCGGAGGCGCGCGATTTCCTGCGCCGTATTCGCGCCGGGGTGCAGAAAATGGGCCAGCTTATCGATGCCCTGCTGCAGCTTTCACGCATCACACGAGCAGAGCTAACACGAGAGGACATTGATGTCACGGCGTTGGCGGAAGAGGTTGCCGCCGATTTGCGACAGCAGAACCCCACCCGCAACCTGACCCTTCGCATCCAGCCGAGAATGCGTGCGGATGCAGATCCGCGCTTATTGCGAGTAGCGCTCGCGAACCTGCTGGGAAATGCTGTGAAGTTCACCGCCAAGAAAGAGGTTGCCGTGATCGACGTCGGCCAGTCCCCTGAGACAAACGAGTTTTTTGTGCGCGATAATGGCGCCGGATTCGATATGCAGTATGCGGGAAAGCTCTTCACCGCCTTTCAGCGTTTACACGGCGACCGGGACTTTCAGGGCTCAGGCATTGGTCTGGCGACGGTGTCGCGGGTGGTGCGCAGGCATGGCGGTAAGACGCGGGCGGAAAGCGCAGTCGGCGACGGTGCGACCTTCCTGTTTACGTTAGGATAGAGAGAGATATGCTCGAAAATCAGCGCGTTATTTTATTGGTGGAAGACGACCCGGACCACGAGCTTTTAACTGTTCGCGCATTGCGCAAGTCGAACATCGTAAACGAGATCAAGATAGCCCGGGATGGAGAAGAAGCGATTGAAGCGCTCTTCTCCGATGGTCCGAACGCGGTATTGCCGCAGGTCATCCTCCTGGATTTGAAGCTTCCGAAGGTCGACGGCCTTGAGGTGTTGCGTCGCATACGCGAGAGCGAGCGTACCCAGATGCTGCCGGTCGTTATTTTGACGTCCTCGGATGAGGAAAGCGATATTGTTCGCAGCTACAAGCTCGGCGTGAACAGTTATATCCGCAAGCCGGTGAACTTTACTGAATTTGCAGAGGCAACGCGGCAGCTTGGGATGTATTGGCTGGTGCTAAACGAATGTCCGCCGAACAGCAACTAACGGTTAAATCGCTGCGCGTACTGCTGGTGGAAGACAACGCCGACGATGCGTTTCTTCTGGAGCGGCACCTGCGCCGGGCCGGCTACACGCCGCAGATCACGCGGGTAGAAACCGCCGACGCGATGGTCGAGACTTTGGAGCAACTGGCGGAAGGCTGGGACATCATTCTGGCCGACTACACCCTGCCGACATTCAGCGCGCCGGAAGCGCTTCGGCTCCTCAAAAACACACGGTACGACGTTCCTTTCATCATGATGTCGGGCGCGGTGTCGGAAGAAACCGCAGTCGCAGCGATGCGCGCCGGGGCGCATGACTACGTTTCCAAGCAGAATCTCGCACGGCTTGTTCCGGCGATTGAACGCGAACTGAAGGAAGCTGAAGAGCGTCACCGGAAACGCACTGCGGAACGAGCTCTGCGGTCGAGCGAAGAACGCTTTCATCGGCTGGTGGAGGGCATGCCTCTGGCGCTGCTGATCAGCGACATGCGCGGACGTGTGGTGTATGCCAATGAGGCTGTTGAGCGCCTGCTGGGTTATTCGCAGCGTGAGATTGAAGACGGCAGCGTCACGCTGGACCGGATTTGCTCGCTTACGACGGAGGACACTCCGGAATCCTTGTTGCATATCTGGTCTTCGGGCCAGGGTGAGAATTATGAGCTCGAGTGCCTGAAACGGGACGGTACCACGGTGACGGTTCTGATCGGCGCGGCGGTGTTGAACCCAGAGGCTTCGCCGCAGGAGCGTCAGATCGCGGCATTCCTGGTCGATCTCACGGAACAGAAACGCAGCCATCAGGTGCTGCGCAACACGGAGAAGCTGGCTGCGGCCGGCCGTCTGGCAGCGTCTGTTGCGCATGAGATCAACAACCCGCTGGAAGCCGTGACGAACTGCATGTACCTGCTGCATCAATGCCAGCTGGACGATAAGGCGCGCCAATATCTGGAACTGGCGCAGCATGAGCTGAATCGCGTGACGCACATCACCACGCAGACGCTGCGCTTCTACCGGCAGAGCACCCGAGCGACGGAGACAAACATCCATGACCTGTTTGAAACGGTGCTTGCGCTCTACGACATTCGCATGCGGGCACAGAATATTTGCGCAGTGCGTGAATTCGGCGATATTCCCAGCATCGTTACGCATGATGGAGAGATTCGCCAGGTACTCGCCAACCTGGTGGGAAATGCGGTGGACGCGATGCAGGGAGATGGCGGCAAACTGATCTTACGCACCTGCATAGGACGGCAGTGGAAGACCGGCCAACGCGGTATATCAATTGTGGTAGCCGACACCGGGCCGGGCATGGACCGCAAAATTCTGGATCATATTTTTGAGCCATTCTTTTCGACAAAAGGCATGACCGGGACCGGGCTGGGACTTTGGATCAGCCAGGAAATTCTCAGCAAACACCAGGGATTCGTTCAGGTCCGGTCGCGGCAGCAGCCGACGCATGGAACTGTCTTCCGTATTTTTCTGCCGTTTGCGGCCGAAAAGATTGTGGAACAGGAAGAGACTGAGCTTCGCGTTTCGGCTTGAAAGCATATGCCCGAAAAGCACAGACATGACGCGACGCAGACGGTTCGCCTGGTGTGCTGGAATGACGAGCTGGCAGAGCAGCGCTCCGCTGAGATTGCCAGGCTCGGGTATCGGGTGGACGCATCCAGCTTGCGTGGCACAAGCGCATTTGTGAGCCACTTTCGTGCTGTCAATCCTGATGTCGTCGTCATCGATCTCGATCGCTTGCCGTCCCATGGGCGCGAGGTTGCCATCGTCTTACGCGGCAGCAAAACGACGCGTCATCTTCCGATTGTTTTTGCCGGTGGCGTGGAAGAGAAAGTGGCGCGGCTGCGCTCCGAGCTGCCGGATGCCGTATTCACCCTATGGGAAAAAATTACGCCCGCGCTGAAACGAGCCATGGCTTCGCCTCCGATTGAGCCTGTGCGTCCAGTACCGCACATGGAGCGGTGGAATCGGTCCAGCCTGACGCAGAAGCTGGGCATCGCCGCAAACATGAAAGTAGCGCTGATCGGCGGCGCTGAAGACGGGCTGGAAGAGATTATCGGCGAGCTGCCGGAGGGCGCGTCGCTGAGTTCACGCATCGTTGACGGCACACAGCTGGTTCTTTACGTTGTGCATGCGTTGCGCGAGTTGGATGCCGCGGTCGATCATGCCCAATCGAAGCTGCCCGAAGGCGCTTCGTTCTGGATCATTTATCCTAAGAAAGCGGCAAATCAGCATCGAGATTTCAACGAGAACAATGTACGCGAACTGGGCCTGGGGCGCGGCTTTGTTGACTATAAAGTCTGCTCCGTGGATACGCGCTGGTCAGGGTTAAAGTTTGCGCGACGGAAAAGGTAAGACCACGGCTGGCAACGTTTCCAGCCGCATGCGCCTCTGATAGTGGGAAACTACGAACCAACCACAATCAGCAGAAAGAGAATTTGCCTATGCCAATGACGCTTCTCCCAGGCAAGCCTTACCCGCTGGGCGCCAAATGGGACGGAACAGGCGTAAATTTTGCCATCTACTCTGAGCAAGGGACATGTGTTGAACTTTGCCTCTTCAACGAGGACGGCGAACAAGTAGAAAAAATTGCACTGCCGGAAATCACCGCCTTTGTGTGGCATGGTTATCTGCCAGGGATTCAACCGGGGCAGCGATATGGATATCGCGTGCATGGACCGTGGGAGCCGGAGAAAGGCCAGCGCTTCAATCCAGCAAAGCTGCTGGTCGATCCGTATGCGCAGGCAGTAACGGGCCGCGTCGATTGGTCGCAGGCCATTTTCCCTTATGTGCTCGGCGGCGACGATGCCGATTTGCACATTGACGAACGGGATAGCGCGCGGGGAATTCCTAAAAGTGTTGTGGTGAATCCCTACTTTGACTGGGAGCAGGACAGGCCGCTGCGCACACCACTCTCCGACTCCATTATTTACGAGACGCATGTACGCGGTTTCAGCATTCAGAATCCGGATGTGCCGGAGCCTTTGCGCGGCACTTACGCCGGACTTGCCTCGCCTGCGAGCCTTCGCCACCTGAAGCGGCTTGGAGTGACGGCGGTGGAGCTGATGCCGGTCCATCACTTCGTAAACGACAGCCGCCTGATAGAGCAAGGGCTGAAGAATTACTGGGGATACAACACGCTCGCTTATTTTGCTCCGCATGGGCGCTACTGTTCGACTGGCGATGTGGGCAACCAGGTGGCAGAGTTCAAGGCGATGGTGAAGACACTGCATCGCGAAGGCATCGAGGTGATTCTGGATGTGGTGTACAACCACACGGCGGAAGGCAACCAACTGGGACCGATGCTCTCACTGAAAGGCATCGATAACCTGACGTATTACCGCACGATGGCGGATCATCCGCGCTTCTACATGGATTACACCGGCACCGGCAACAGCCTGAATGTGCGCAATCCGCAGGTGCTGAAGCTCATCATGGACTCGCTGCGCTACTGGGTGACGGAGATGCATGTGGACGGCTTCCGCTTCGATCTTGCGGCTACGCTTGCGCGCGAACTGCATGACGTGGACAGGCTGAGCGGCTTCTTCGACATCATTCACCAGGACCCGACGCTTGCGGATGTAAAGCTCATCGCGGAGCCATGGGATGTGGGAGAAGGCGGCTACCAGGTCGGCAACTTCCCGGTGCAATGGGCGGAGTGGAACGGCAAATATCGCGATACGCTTCGGCGCTATTGGAAGGGCGACGACGGACAGCTCTCAGATGTTGGTTATCGTCTCACGGGATCGAGCGATCTTTACCAGCATGATGGACGCCGGCCTTATGCCAGTATCAATTTCATCACAGCGCACGATGGCTTCACGCTGCGCGACCTGGTGAGCTACAACGATAAACACAACGAGGCGAATGGCGAAAACAATCAGGACGGCACGAACGATAACGCTTCCTGGAATATGGGCGCCGAAGGGCCGACGGACAACCTCGATATTATTCGCGCGCGCGAGCGCCAGATGCGGAATTTTCTGGCGACGCTGATGCTCTCGCAGGGCGTTCCCATGATCTCTGGCGGAGACGAGATGGGACGCACGCAAAAGGGCAACAACAACGCTTATTGCCAGGACAATGAGATCAGCTGGTACGACTGGACTCCGAGCGAGGAGAAGGAGTTGCTGATCGACTTTACCTGTCGGCTGATCGCGTTCAGGAAAGAGCACCCCAATTTACGGCGGCGGAAGTTTTTTCAGGGCCGGGTGATTCATCACTCGGCTGAGCGCGACATTGCGTGGTTTGGCACGGATGGCAAAGAGCTGAGTGAAGGAGCCTGGAACTCGGGATGGGTACGGACATTGGGCATGATGCTGAATGGCGCCACGCTGGATGCTACCGATCAACTGGGCAACAGCATTTCAGACCACTCTTTTCTGCTGCTGCTCAATGCGTACCATGAGCCGGTGAACTTCGCGCTGCCCTCGCCGCCACAGGATGGAGTATGGCAGTGCATTCTGAATACCAGCCATATCGAAACGCCTTTTAAGAAATCGACGGCGCGGCGGCGGGTTCGCCTGGAAGGACGCACGTTGATTGTGCTGATGGAGCGGGAGAGGAACAAACCGGCGCTCGTTGAAGCTGAATAGGTCGGGTTGCGCAGTTGCTCCGTTCCAGCGAGAATGGGTGCGTTCACCTTCATTGAGGATACGTAACCGTGACAGATACAATTCGCGCTGGAGTTATTGGATTTGGCCTTGCCGGCAGGATCTTCCATACCGCAGTGATTTCCGCTACGCCGGGGCTGGAGCTGGCGGCGATCGTACAACGGAAGGGCGATGAGGCGGCCAAAGCCTATCCTCACGTTCCGATTTATCGATCGATTGAGGAACTTCTGGCCGATGCAAGCATTCGGCTTGTGGTGGTGGCTACGCCGAGCTTTTCTCATTTTGAGGTGGCCGAGCAGTGTCTGCGCGCCGATCGCGATGTTGTAGTCGACAAGCCATTCGTGTTGACGTCGGAGGAAGCGGAGAAGCTGATTCACCTGGCCCGCGAGCGCAAGCGGCTGCTGACGGTCTATCAGAATCGCCGGTGGGATGGCGATTTCAAGACGATCGAGATGGTATTAGTCAGCGGCGAGCTGGGGCGTCTGGTTACCTACGAATCGCATTTCGACCGTTTCCGTCCACAGCCGCGACGCGAAGTGTGGCGCGAGAGCGGCGGTCCGGGCGGCGGAACACTTTTCGACCTGGGATCGCATCTGATCGATCAGGCACTGACGCTCTTCGACAAGCCGGAGAGCCTTTTCGCCAGCGTACGGACGCAACGCGATAACGGGGCGGCCGATGATGCGTTCGACATTACCCTCTTTTATCCGCGGTTCACGGCCTATCTGCGCGCTACGATGATTGCCAAAGCGCCGGGGGCCCGCTTTACCCTGCACGGCACGGAAGGCAGCTTCGTAAAGTTCGGCCTCGATCCGCAGGAGGCGGCGCTGGTGGGCGGCGCTACCTTCGCTACTCCCGGATTTGGCACGGAGCCCGAAGCAGCCTGGGGCAAGCTGTATCTCGAGAATGCGGAGCCAGAGAGCGTGGAAACCGAGGTGGGCGACTATCGCGGTCTCTATGCCAATGTGCGGGATGCGCTACTGGGCAAGGCCAAGCTCGCGGTAACGCCGGAGCAGGCGTGGCGCACCACTCGGCTGATTGAGATCGCGCGCGAAAGCAGCAGCCAAGGGCGCGCGCTTCCAGTCGATTTCAGCGGACAGCCGTAAACAGCGTCGGGATCCCATACACTATGCACAAGTCCCTCGGCTTCGCTCGGGATGACACATCTGCGAGTACTTCACTGCTGCCTGGTGCTGGCGGGATCGCTTCCCACCCTTTCGCCAACTGCGCGAAAGGATGGGGCACCCCTTTTCGTGCCGGTGCCTGGAAACTGCAGGTCCCTCGGCTTCGCTCGGGATGACAATTTCGAGCCATTCATTGAGTTTCAAGCAACAAATGAAATGGATAGCAACAGAGCCTGACTTTTTCGCGGAAAAATCGGCAGCCGCAACGTAATGCGCGGCTGCCGTGGGAGGCGAGTTACATGCTTGCAACTCGACCGGGAAACCCTTCGTCGGCAGGATGGCCGTCTGAGTATTCCGTTTTAACTGTCCGGTTAGAGGGAGACAGTTTGTTCTTCGTCAAACTTATGGTTCATTTTGGAAATATGGCTTTTTCCAAGATAAGCTTATCTTTCCATAGATCCCTGAAATAACGAGACTTCCCGGATACCCCCGGTAGTCCATGGCGCCCACGCGAAGGATAATTCGCGTCTCAGTGAGCGGTACTGACTTCCATGTACAACCGTGGCGAGTCGTGAGGCCTGTCTCGTCTCTCCTAGAGACTCCGCAGGGAAACAAATAGTTTCAGGCCCGTACAATTTGGGCCATTTTTCTCTATTCGGCCCGGAGCATCCTGGCCGGGTCGGCCTTTGCCGCGCGGAATGCTGGGATCAAAACGGCAAGGAACGCAGTCAGGAGCAAAAGAGTGCAGCTGGCCAGCATGGCCAGTGGGTCGGCAGGTTTTGTTTCGTAGAGCAGGCTCTCGACGGCCCGTGTTGCCAGCATCGCCAACGCCAAGCCTGCAAATAGCCCACCCGCCACTGGATAGGCAGCCTGGCGCATCACCAGCCGCACGAGATTCGACCGGTCTGCGCCGAGAGCGATGCGGATGCCCATTTCCTGCTGGCGCAATTGCATGGAGTAGGAGAGAACCCCGTAAATTCCGAGCAGGGCGAGCAGCAGGGCAGCTACGCCAAAGCTTGCGAGCAGCAGCGTCTGGAAGCGTTCGAGCGCGACGGAGTCGCTGACCTGATCGTCCATCGATTTCAGCGTGGGGATGGCCACCTCGGGATCGACATTCCATATCTCGCGGCGCATGGCGGGAGCCAGTGTTGCAGTGGGCAGTGAACTGCGAACGAGGAACGAGACCTGCCACGGCGGAAAATTCCAGAAAGGAAGATAGACCATGCTGGCTACCTGCTTTAAGCCGTTGGTGCGCGTATCGGCTACGACGCCAACCACGGTTATTTTCGCCTGTCCTGTGGGGTCGTTGAACCGCTTCCCTATCGGGTCTTCGCCAGGCCATGCTGCTCGCGCCGCCGCCTGCGAGATGACGGCGCGATCGGGATGGTCTTTGTCAGCGGAGGTCAGGCTGCGGCCGGCGATCACGGGAACCTGCATGACGGAGAAATAGTCCGGACTAACCCAGCGGATATTTACCTTGGGCTCCTGTGCCGGCGGCAGGGGGTGATCGGGACGCACGATGCCGTCCACCCAGTAATCGCCGGTCAGCGGCATGACGCTGGTCATGGCCACGGACTGCACGCCGGGTATCTGCCGCAGACTATCCAACGCGCGCTCGATGAAGGCGATCTGTGCTCCTCGGAAGTTCGGCTGCGATTGCCCATACGGGGGAGAGAAAAGATCGACCTGCGCCACCGTCACGTGACTGGAGTCGAATCCGCGCGCCTGATTCAAGACGTGGGCGAAGCTGCGGATCACCAATGCAGCCACAATCAGCAGGACGATGGTGCATGCCACTTCGGCAGCTACCAGCAGATTGCGGGTGGCCGCGCCTTCGCGAAGATTGGCGGCGCGGGCCGTGGTGTTTTGCATTGCCTGCTGCGGCTGCACGCGCAAGGAACGCAGCGCGGGCAGCGTGCCGAAGAGAGTTGCAGTGATTACAGAAAGGCCTGCGGCGAAGAGCAGGACCGTCCAGTCCACATGAACTTCCTGAATGCGTGGAATATTTGCAGGCGCGACAGTTACAAATAACCGCACGCCCAGCTCGGCGAGGAAAGTACCCGCTGCGCCTCCGAAAACGGCAAGCACCAGGCTTTCGGCAAACCGGGATTGCAAGAGGCGCGCTTTGCTGGCTCCGAGTGCGGAGCGCACTGCCGTTTCGCGCTCACGCGAGACGGCGCGCGCCAACTGAAGGTTGGCCAGATTCACACATGCAATGAGTAATACTGCTCCGACGGCGGCAAAGAGCAGCCACAACGCGGTGCTAACGCCGCCGGTGATGTCCTGCGCAAAAGGCTGGATAGCAATGCCGAGGTGTACGGGAAGATGGGCCGTGAGAGTGTGTGCTTTTTGCAGGCCGTCCAGCTCGGCGCGCGCCTGCGCCAACGTGACGCCCGGCCTCAAGCGTGCCAGTACCGAGTAATCATAGTTAAAAATGTCGTTGCTCTTGTCCCATGCATACGGCACAAACGGGTTGAAAATCTCGTACGTCCTTGCCCCGCCGCCCTTGTCAGCATTTGCCGGAAAGTCCGGCCCCAGTGCTACCGATGGAAAACGAAAACTGGCTGGAAGCACGCCGATGATCGTCTGGGGCTCTCCTCCTACTCGCAAAGTGTGGCCCAGCACGGCAACATCGCCATGAAACAACCTTTGCCACGTCTCATAGCTGAGCATGACAACCTGGTTATGCCCATCGGTAGCTTCCTCCGGGGTAAAGGCGCGCCCCAGAATTGGTTGAACGCCGAGGATGGAAAAGAAGCTGGGCGCGACTTTCAGGCCGCCGAGAATATGAGGATGGTCCGCGTCGATGGCAACGCTGGCGCCAAAATCCTGAAAGATGGCTGCGTCTTCCAATGTCTTCGTGTCGGCGCGTAATCGCGCGTAGTGCAGATAATTGAAGGGCACCACGTGGCCGGTGCTCTCGATCTCCTGCACGGTCTCGCGCACGACGACAAGCTGGTTGGGATTGCGAAAAGCAAAGGGATTGAGCAGGACAGCATGCACAACGCTGAAGACCGATGTAACCGCGCCGATACCGAGCGCCAGTGTTGCCAAGGCAGTAAGGGAAAATCCTGGAGACTTGCGGAGTTGACGTACGGCTTGGCGGATATCTTGCAGGAGCGCGTGCATTGCGGCCTCCGCAATGGTTTACGCGGAAGTGAGGTGCACGTGGAGCACCAGAAATAGCGATCCGTCAAGTATTTGATTCAGGATGCGTTAGTCATCTCGATTGGGCCGCAGGTCGAGAGATACCCGTCCGTATTCGCACATGGCTGTCCGTGAGCGAACATACAGCGGTTCTTATGACTTGGCTTAGCTGCTGAAGACACGAGTCCTGACGACCTGAAGAGGCCGCAGGCGGGCGTCGAATCTTCTTAGTGTCCGCGATAGTAATGCAGGAGCTGCGCCGCGGAAAAGGCTACAAGCCAGAGCCCTGCAACGAGTGAGCCGATCGTAACGACCCACCTGCGGGCCTTATGCTCGTCAGGGTGCAGTGTGCGCTTTTGGCGCGTGAAAAAGGTGTGGCCCAGGAGCCCAATTCCAAGAAGAATGATGCCGATGATGAGGGTAGTGACTGCCATGGCGAGCTAATTTACTCCCTTTCGCTGACAATTGTGAAGTAGGAAAATTTACCCCTACAGCACAAAACACTTAGACGTGCAAGATAGTCCAAAAAGACATTGACAGCGAAATATCTACATATATAGAGTTCGCGGCATGAAAATGCGTCTGTCGCCGCAAACGCTGCAGATTCTCGATGCATTTCTACAGGACCCGACGGACTGGAAATATGGGTACGATCTCAGCCGGAATACAGGGTTGAGGTCCGGAACCCTGTATCCGATTCTCATGCGCCTGGCTGACCGAAAGCTGCTGGATACGACGTGGGAGGCTGCGGAGATGGGCAAACCGCCGCGGCACTTATACAGGCTTACCCCGGACGGTTTGCAGTTTGTGCGGGAGAGTCAGATTTCGCGCTTGACGGAAGGGATGAGACGTCCGGCATGGAGCGAGGTAAAGAACTGATGCCGGCAGCTCGCAGGCTGGCCATAAGAGTGCTGCGCGCCGTTGCACGGCATGCTCCGGACGAATGCCGGGACTGGGCCAACGCGATGCTGCGGGAGCTGGATTTTATCGAAGGAGATTGGGCCGCGTTGTTTTGGGCGATGGGAAGCACGACCGCAATTTTCAGATATTCCAGTTGTGGTCTGAAGGCATGGTGCAAGAAATATTCCGGTTATAAGGAGGAACTGACGATGAAAGACCTCGGGAAAGAAATTGCCGGACTTCTATTAGGTGTTGCAATGGCCATCGCGCTGGCCTTCTGTGCGTTCGGTCTTCTGCAGGTGTCGCTTCATTTCTTTCCGGTGCTGGAATTTGGAGGGGTGCCGTGGGCCGCTTGGGTCATTGTGTTTGCTATCCCGGAAACGATTTTTATTGTCGGAGCCGTGAAGCTTTGGCAGAAGATGAGGCCGATGGCCTTAGGCATTTTGCTGTCGGCGATTATCTTCGCGACTCATTTCGTGATGCACCTTGTAAGTCATTGGAACGGATAGTCTGCCAATTTCAGTGTTGTGGTAACGTACCGACGCTGAGCCTGCGGGACGCGATACACTGAGGGGTACTTTTATCCCGAATAAGGATCAGGAATGAAGCTGTTTCGCTGGCTGTGGGTTGTCGTTACGCTCGGCTTGCTTGCCCAGGCCTTTCATGTCGCCATGTTCGTCGTGCCACCGGATCAAACGCAGGGTGAAATTCAGCGCATCTTTTACTACCACATTGGGTCCTGGTGCGGGATGAGTGTCTTCTTCGCCATTAACCTCGGCGCTTCGATTGTTTATCTCGCTTACCGGAATCGAAATACTGATCGCGCGATGAAGGCCGATGCGCTTGCCGTCGCGGCGGCGGAGATGGGGGTTGTGTTCTGCACGGTTGGGCTCGTTACGGGATCGCTTTGGGCGCGGCCGGTATGGGGCATCTGGTGGACGTGGGATGAGCGGCTGACTTCGACGCTGGTGCTCTACCTCATTTATGTAGCCTACCTGCTGCTGCGGCGCTTTGCTGCCGGTCCACAGATGCAGACGCTGGCGGCGGTGATGGCCATCTTCGGCTATGCGGATGTGCCGATTGTTTATATGTCGACGCGGTGGTGGCGGACACAGCATCCGGCTCCCGTCTTTTTTGGCGGGCCGAATGCCGGACTCGATCCCAGCATGTTTCCTGCTGTGTGGTGGAACCTGGCGGCGTGGCTGGCGTGGGGTGCTCTGATTGTCACCTTCCGCTACGGCATTGCGTACCGCGATCAGCTAGCTGAACAGAATGCCGCGCTGCGCGCGCTGGAAGTGACGGGATCATGATTGTGAATCCGATGTTTCATCGCCATCTTGTGCTGGCCTATACCGCAGCGTGGGTGATCCAGCTTGGGTATCTTGCGTACGTTGTTGCGAAATGGAAAGCGCGTAAGAGCTAGCTAGCATTCCTCAGGGGCTGAAGCCCCTTCGATTCTGCTTGATTTCATGCGCGGGCGAAAGCCCGCGCCTACCTCACCCCGGGGCTGAAAGCCCTTGGAACACTCTTGAGAGAAACACCGGGATTTCACACCTCGCAGAGAATAGAAACTGCAGGTCCCTCGGCTTCGTTTCACTTCGCTCGGGATGACAATTTCATGCCACTCATGGAATGGATAGCAACAGAGCCAAAACCACTTTAAAAAATATCTGAACAGGCTGCGCTTCCCTGCCGTCTTTGCGTGTGAATGGGAGAGTTGAGCCAACTTGGCGCAGCGGGATGAGGTGGAGTTCGCGGCCTGTGTGCAGCGGCAGTCCCGCCTTGTCTTTCGCGTGGCGTATGCCGTGCTGCGCAACGCCCATGATGCCGAGGACGTGGTGCAGGAGGCTTTCTTGAAGCTCTACAGGAATGGAAGATGGCGCGATGTGCGCGACGAAAAGGCTTATTTTGCGCGCGTCGCGTGGCGCATGGCCATCGACCGCTTGCCGGAACAACATGTTTCTTCAGAGGTAGAGATGGAAGTTGCTTCCCCACTTCCAGGTCCGGAGCAGTTGGTGTCGGATGCCGATTGGCAGAGCAAAGTCCATTGCCCTGATCGATGGGCTGCCAGAAGAGCTGCGCCAACCGCTGACGCTTTCGACGATTCAGGAGTTGACGTCGAGCCAGATTGCCGTGGTTATGAATATTCCGGAAGGGACGGTGCGTACGCGGATCCTGCGCGCACGGCAGCTGCTCCGCGAAAAACTGACAGCCCTGGAAGGGAGGAACTATGCCGCAAAACGACTCTGATTTCGAAGAGAAATTTGAGCAGGCGCTGGCTGCTTATGCCGATCCTGGTGATGCGGGGCATCCCCGGGTACTCACGGCGCGGGTGCTGGCGGCGGTGGAGGGTCAGCGAAGGAAGCGGAGCCGGTGGTTAGGTTTTGGTATCGCGGCGCCGGCGCTCGCTTGTCTGCTGCTGATCGCGATTGCGGTTCTGCGGCAGCCTGAACCTGCACGTCGGCCCATAGCGACCGCAGTCATTACCCCTTCAGCGCCTGTTGCTCATGCGCCAGTCGTAGCGAGGCCGAGGATGGAAAGGGTTCGTGATCCGGCGGTGCGCAGCCAGACGCGGACGCTGCCGAAACTCGACCAGTTCCCTGCTCCGGCTCCATTGACGGAGCAGGAACGGTTGCTCGTCAATCTGGCCGATCACACTTCTCCGGAGATGCAGCAGGATCTTGTGCAAACGCAACAGCAAGCAGGCATGCCTTTGCACATTGCGGAGTTAAACATCGCGCCCATTAGCGCAACTACCAATCCATAATCCAGGAGCTACTATGCGGAAATCGATTCTCATTTGTCTCGTGCTTGCTCTCACTGCCGGGTCTGCGCGCCTCTTGGCGCAGCAGGACGCGGGAAAGAGTTCCAACCCGGCGCCACAGTTCTATCGTTTGCTCTTTACGGTGCAGGAGGTGGACTCGAGCGGGAAAATTACAAACAACCGCGTCTATTCCACGAGCATTGCCGACGATCACAACCCAGAGCAGATTCGCACCGGGACCAGAGTGCCGATCAAGACGAACGATAAAGGGGAAATTCAGTATCTCGACATCGGCGTGAACATCGATTGCAAAAGCGCCCACGAAATGGACGGCAAGCTTGCGCTGGGAGTCACCGCCGAGATCAGCAGCCTGGCAATGGAGACGGGAAACTCCAACACTACTCCTGTGGTGCGCGAGAACCATTGGCAGGCGAGCGTTCTTGTTCCTCTCGGAAAACCCAGCGTCATTTTTTCTTCCGACGATTTGCAGGGCAAAGGCAAGGTTCAGATGGAGCTGACGGCTACGCGCATCGAATAAGGCGTCTCCGTGGGAAACTGCCTCCCTTCGGTCGTCAGAATGACGGCTGATTTGCGAAAAAAAACAACGAGGCTGCCTTACGGCGACCTCGTTGTCCGAGGAGGGTTTGCTGCTATTGAAGAAGCCAAACACTTTCGAGTGTTTTTTTGCCTCTCTCATACCGAAGACAGGTTTCCTGAAAAAAAGTTTCGGATGGGCTCATAATCTTTATAACTTCTTTACGAAATCCTTATCGCAATTCCTCATTACGCTTACAAGCGATTGAGAGAGTGAGACTTGCATCTCCAAGGGCGCATTGCTTCCGTTGCTGCCGCCGGATACACTTAAAGGTTAAAGAAAGGCCGCATCCATGCTCGTCGTCATGAAAGCACAGGCCACGCCGGAGGAAATCCAGGCGGTCTGCGAACATATTGAACAATTAGGCTTTCGTCCCCACCCATTGCCCGGCGCGCAGCGTACAGCCATTGGCATTACCGGCAACCAGGGGGAGATTGATCGCGGCAACATCGAAGAGCTTTCGGGCGTGGCGGAGGTTATCCGCGTCTCCAAGCCCTACAAACTTGTGAGCCGCGATGTGAAGGAAGAAGATACTGTCATTCACTTTCCCGGGACGAATGCCTCGGTGGGCGGACGCGATCTTGCCATGATTGCCGGCCCTTGCTCGATTGAGACGCGCGAGCAGGCCTTTGCCGTGGCTGAGCAGGTTGCGAAGGCGGGTGCCCAGTTCTTTCGCGGAGGAGCCTACAAGCCGCGTACTTCTCCCTACGCCTTTCAGGGGCTGGGCGAGGAAGCGCTCAAGATCATGGCCGAGATTCGCGATAAATTCGGCCTGCGGATTGTGACCGAAGCCATCGATAACGAGGTGCTGGAGCTGGTCGACAAATATGCCGACGTGATCCAGATCGGCGCGCGCAATATGCAGAACTATTCGTTGCTGAAGGCAGCGGGGCGGAAGCGCAAACCCGTTCTGCTAAAGCGGGGCATTGCGGCGACGCTCGAAGAGTTCCTGATGGCGGCGGAATACATCATGAGCGAGGGCAACTACCAGGTGATTCTGTGCGAGCGCGGTGTGCGCACCTTCGCCGACCACACCCGCAACACGCTCGACCTGAGCATCGTCCCCGCCGTTCATCGCCTGAGCCATCTGCCGATTGTTGTCGATCCGAGCCATGGCACGGGCAAGCGCAACAAAGTGATCCCCATGAGCCGCGCCGCAGTGGCTGTAGGATGCGATGGGCTGATTGTGGAAGTGCACCACCAGCCCGAAAAAGCGCTCTCCGACGGAATGCAGTCGCTTTACCCTGAACAGTTTGTCCAGTTGATGGATGAAACTTCGCAGATTGCCCCAGTCCTGCGCCGCAACGTGCCGCGCGGTATCCAGATTACCGAAAGCATTGCTTCCCGCTAGACGGATGCGGCCTATCTCGCAAGCCATGGGAGTTGTATGTCTTCTTTCCGCCGTGGATGGAAGACGTGCGGCCGCTTTACTTTCGCTTTTTGCGTTGCTGCTTCCGCTGTCGGCGTGCAGGCGGCACGACTTTCCTCAGTACCCGACCGATTATCGCGAATATGCGTATGTCACGAACGGCGGCAGTAATACTGTCACCGTTCTCGACCTGGTGAATCTGCGGCAGGACCGTGAGATCCGCGTCGGCAATAGTCCTACGGGTATTGCGACCAATCCGGCGAAGAACGAGATCTATGCTGTGAATACGGCCAGCAATTCGGTCAGCGTGATCGACGCCGAGAAGAATGCAGTCGTCGCAACGATCCCGGTTCACAGCAAGCCGTATTTCATCGATGTGGATGCAAAAGGCGAGCGGGGATATGTGGCCAACTCCGGATCGAATAATGTATCGGTGATCGATCTGGGAAGACGGCGGGAGATTGCTGTCATTGGCGCAGGCGAAGCACCGGGGATGGCGCGGATATCGCCGGATGGCAAGAGTCTTGTGGTCACGAACCGCTCCAGTGGAAGCGTTACGGTCGTCGATCCACAATCCTATAAAGTGCGCAGCGTCTTCGGCGGCTGTCCGGCGGCAACGCATGCGGTGATTCTGCCGGACTCCACGAAGGCGTTCGTCGCCTGCTCGGGCGGGCACCAGGTGATGGTGGTTGGACTGGCACATCCTGACAGCTCCATCGCCAGCGAACATGTTGACCGGCTGGTTACGTTTCTCGACGTGGGCCAGACGCCGGTGCACTTAGCGCTGAAGCCGGACGGCGGCGAGATCTTTGTCTCGAACTTCGACAGCGATACGATCTCGGAAATTGCGACACAGATGAATGAGGTGGGCGGCGCGTATCTGGTGGGCGCACATCCGGCGAGCGCTATGGTGAGCGCGGATAACTCCACGCTGTGGATCAGCAAGTTCAATGCGGATTCGATTGAAGTCTATTCGATCGACGATGGAAAACGGATCAATACAATCCACGTGGGCGGAGGCCCGGATTCTCTCGCCTTTTCCACGGAAGGCCACCTGCTGCTAGCTACCGATGCACGGACGGGAGATGTTTCCGTCGTGCGCGTGAGAAGCCGGACACCTTCCGGCGTGAACCGCATCGGAACGCTCTTCACCATTCTGCCTACGGGCAAGCAGCCGAATGCGATTGTGGTGAAGAGCTTCCGCGTCAAGTAACTGGTCGTCCGATATGGTCCGATCGATGCGATCTCATTGAGTGCCATGCTGTGCGGCAGCGCACAGGGTCGAATCTTTATCGGATATGGAGGGCGGCGGATTCGTTGTGCCCCAACTGGTGGGAGCCGAACCCATGGTAAATATCAGAGTGCCTCCATGGACAATCTGGTTGTGCCGGAACCATGAAGTCTCGAGGGGCGCGCCATCAAGCGTTGCGGATTGAATGTAGTGGTTGATGTGTTCGCTATCTAGATTGCGGGCAATGATGCGCAGAGTTTTGCCGGAAGAGAGCTTGATGTCTGCTTCAGGGAAGCTGGGCGTTCCGATCAGGTAGAAATCCTGTCCAGCATCGGGGTAGAAGCCAAGAGACTGGAAGATAAACCAACTCGACATGGCGCCTGAGTCGTCGTTACCGGGGATCCCGCTGCGCTGGTCGGTGAAGGCCTTTTCAAGAAGAGCATTGACGATGTCGGCGGTCTTATCAGGACGGCCAGCCCAGTTGTAAAGGACAGGAATGAGGAAGCCCGGCTCATTCGTCACGTCGAAATGCTTCCGCAAAAAAACATTGTCGAGCCGGTGCACGAAGGTTTCGTCGCCACCAGCGAGCTCGATCAGTTTGCGAACATCATGCGGAGCATAGAGCGAGTAGGTCCATAGGTCGCCTTCATAGAAGAAGTCCGGCCAGGTGCCGCGCACAAGCATATTCGGAGCGGCCCAGCTTCCGTCTGGATTGCGAGGACGTAGAAAGCCCTTGAATCCCTCTACGGTTAGATCTTTGTCCCACAGGTTTTCCCAGTTATGGGAGCGGCTCAAGAATGTTCTGGCTTCGTCGGGACGATTGAGGCCGCAGGCGACTTCCGCGATGGAGAAATCATCGTAGGCATACTCGACAGTGCGCGAGCCGGAACGCTCATCAGCTAGAGTGACGTAGCCTTTCGCGTTGTAGTCGAGGATGCCGCCGCGGCCCTCCTTCTGCGCATTGGCGGGGGGCACAGACGTGTCTTTCAACATGGCCTGGAAGGCTGTTGGGTAGTCGATACCGGTGAGGCCCTTGACGTAAGCGTCGGCGATGACGACATTCGCGTTGCTGCCGCCCTGGGTTCGGCCATTGTCGTTGCCGCTGCGGGCGTCGGGCATGTAGCCGGTGTGGCGATAGATGTCGATGAGGGAGCGGATCAGATCGCGCTGACGGTCTGGCGCAATCAGCGTCAGCAACGGTCCTGAGCTGCGATAGGTGTCCCAGATGGCGTAGTAGTCGTCGTAATAGGGCTCATCAGATTTCCAGAGAGGATTCTCGCCGGTCCGGTCGGAAGGCATCAGCATGGTGTGATACATCGCGGTGTAAAACTGAATGCGCTTCGATTCTGTCTCGCCATGAAGCTCTATCTTTGACAACGCCTGATTCCAGAGACTCACAGAGGCGCTGCGGACGGCATTGAGGTCCCATGCCGGGGCTTCCTGCTGCACATTCTGACGTGCCTGCTCGGTGCTGATGAAAGAGATGCCGACCTTCGCTTGAATTGTTTGACGAGCGTGGGTTTGAAAGTCGAAGGTGAGCCCAAGCGGCTGGTCCTCACTCACTGCGGCTTCTTTGGCAGATGTGAGCGTGCTGCCAGCCCACGTCCGCGCAGTTGTAGAGTGGGTGTCGAGAGCCATATAAAAGTAGACGCGGTATTCGCCGCCTTTATTCCAGCCACCGGCATAGCGGCCCACACCCTCCGCTTCATGATCGGAGAGCAAACGCACTTCTCCACCGAGAAAGCGCTGCGACTCCGAGCCGGGTCCCTTGTTGAGGCAGTGGGCGACATTGACCGTAAGATGCGATTGCTGCGAGGCGGGAAATGTATAGCGATGGAAGCCGACGCGACGCGTCGAGGTCAGCTCTGCTTTCACGTCATAGCGGGTAAGATTTGCCGCGTAGTAGCCGGGATGGTTCACCTCTTCGCTGCGCGGCGATTTGATGTCTGCGATATCGAGCGGCCCGGTGACGGGAGCAACGAGAATGCTTCCGTATTTGCCCGAGGCTCCGCTGAGGTGCAGATGGCTGAAGCCGAGAATGCGGCCTCCGCTCATGTAGCCAAAGCCGGAGGGACGGGAGTCGAAGTTCTCCATATCCGGGCCAAGCTTGACCGCGCCAAAGGGCACGGCTGCTCCAACAAAGGTATTGCCGCCCCAATCCACGCCAAGGAAGGGATAGACGTCGTGGGTGTAATCCGTAGACGTGTTGCTGTGGCCGGATGTTGTGGTCTGAGCGAATGCGCCACACAGAACCAGCGCGCAACTGAAGTGAAAAAGAAAAGCTCTGGAGGCGAACCTGATACCCGATTGCACTCTTGATGTCCCCTGGGAAATTTCTGAAGCGCTGGAGCTGAGCAGCCCCAGCGCATTTTTGTTGTTGAGACTACTTTAGAACGAATAGCGAAGACTGGCCTGCATGGACCGCTGACCGTTCTTCTGCGTGACCTGACCGAACGTCGCATCCGTATAGTTCGTGTCCGGAGTGTTCCAGTTCGGATGGTTCGGGAAATCGAAGGCATCGAAGCGGAAAGAAAGCGACTGACCTTCGAAGGTATTGAAGCGCTTCAGGACTGCCGCGTTGAAGTACTCCTGTCCAGGAGCGCGGAGAAGGTTGCGGACATGCTGAGCGGTAAAGGTGCCGGCGGTTGGAGGTGTAAAGATCGGCGTGCCGTCAGCATTGACGGTGTTGAACCAGGAATTGCTGTCGCCTCCATTCGAGAACTTACCGTTGCCCTTCAGGTTTGCGCTAGGAGTGACCTGGAGCAGCTGATTGCCGCTGCCGGGGCCGACTCCTGCTACGTCAGTACCGGTTGCGATCGAGAACGGAGCGCCAGTCTGGAACTGGTAAGCCTGTGTAAGTTGCCATCCGCCGAGGGCTTCGTCGAGCAGACGATATCTGCTTTTGAATGGAATGCTGTACACGGAATTGAGAACCAGCACCTGGCGCACATCGTAGTCCGAAGGACCGCAGATCGCTTTCGGATCGAAGGTATTCGGGATCACTGTCTTCTGGAACGAATCGCAATCCCGCGATGAAGCATAGGTATAAGCGACGCCTAAACCGAGACCGTGAGAGAAGCGACGGTTCACATCCACTTGAAGGCCCTGATACACAGCGCCGTCGCCCTGCATCACCAGATTGATGGCTGAGTATCCCTGATAGGGACGCAGCGCATTTGCAGAGATGCCTTTGTTGGCTGGATTGGTCAGGGTTCCAGGTTGCAGCTGATTGATGTTGGCCGCGTACTGCTGATGCAGCGCACGCCGTCCGACATAGGAGACTTCCGCGACTGTGCCGAAGCCAATGTCACGCTCCACGGAGACGTTCCAGATGTATGCCTCGGGCTGGGGCGAGCTGCGGTCGATGTCGCCGGACAGGGTTGGATACGAGCCATTCGTGCCGGCTCCTGGATTGTCGGCTGTTCCGCTGCTGACGGAAGCTACCTGCTGAAGCGGCGGGATGCCTCCGGCGAAGACGAAGTCCGATACGCCCTGGCGATTCGTATAGCGGCCGAAGCCGCTGCGAAGCACGGTCTTGTCGTTTAACGAGTATGCGATGCCGATGCGGGGCTGAAAGAGAAACTTCTGCACATGAATGTAGCCGCGCGGAAGATTATGGAAGAGGTAGTTGTACTGGCCTGTTTCGGCGATCGGCACATGGCTTTTGGCGCTGGAGGTGAAGCCGTCGCCCCATAAAACTGTGCCGTTCAGCGGATCACCCGAGCCAGCGATGGGATTGCCCGTGGTCGGATTGACCTGCACGGCGCTCCCGGCGTTGTAGAACGCTGGATCGAAGCTTCCTGCGTTGTTCCAGAGGCTGTAGTAAGGAAGAATGCTGGTGTAGCGAAGACCATATTCAAGATGCAGCTTTGGTGTGGCCTTCCAGGAATCCTGCGCAAAGAAGTCGAACATGTTCGCGCGATATGGAGTCTCCGAGCGCGCTCCGACCTCGGAATAGGTGTAGTAGAGGCCCAGCGCTGCATCGGCCAGGTCCAGCCCTGTCCCATTTGTGTTGCTGTTGTTGAAGTCGAATTGCCCGTTCTGGTTGTTGGTCTGTCCTGCGGTCGAGGTGGAAAACGCGATCTGGTCGCGGTCATTCTCGCCGGAGCGCTCATAGACTCCGCCAGCGCGGATGGTATGGCTGCCGATGATGCGGGTGAATGTGTCGGCGAAGTCGAAGATTTCGCCTTGCGAATGGGATGGGTAGGTACTGCCATCCATGGCCGTGATGCTGGTGGTCGAATCGAATTTTACCGTGGGGATTTTATTCGGCAGGTCCTTTGTGCCGGGGAACAAGAAGGGATAGTTGACGTTGTACCGGGTGCGGTCATACAAGCCCGATGAGGTGTCGATGCTCAGCCGGGCGGCATCATGGCTGGCCGTCAGCAAAACCTCATTCATGGTGTTGGGGCTGAAGGTATGCACCCAGTCGAGCGAACCGGTCTCGTTGGGGCGATCGTAGAGTCGGGGGACCAAATCATAGGCGGCTGAAAATGGGTTGTCTTCGTGATAGAAGAAGTGCGTCAGGCGAAAGCGGATGTAGTCTTTATCATTGGGCACGATGTCGAGGTTGCCGCTGTCGATCTGCTGGTTGGCTGGATACTTTGCGACCTGCAGAAGATTTTCGGTACCTACAAGGAAATTGGGGGTGGGCGTGGGAAAGATGGAAAGCAGCCCTACGCCTGTCGGACTGAGGCGATTCGCCGGAATGACATTTCCCGCGAAGCAGCCTGGCCCACCGGTTGAAGCGCTGCACGGCAGAGACGACTGTGGGTCTTTGATGTAGCGATTCGTTTTCGGATTCCCTGTGATCAGCGAGCTGAAATCGCCCGTCCGGAACGCCGGGTTCGGGACGGTCACCGGATTGTCTACGGTCTGCGGATAGCGAACGAAGGCCTCGGAGTATAGGAAGAAGACCTTGCCCTTCGGCAAAACGTGCGGGACATACATGGGCCCATTCACGACGAAGCCAAACTGGTTGAAGGTAAATGGAGCGACGAAGTTCGTCTTCAGTGCTTCAGGATAAGCGGGGTTTGAGTTATTGCCGTTATCGTTGCGGACCCAGCTGTTGGCATTCAGCACCGGATTCTGAAAATACTCATAGGCACTGCCATGAAAACGGTTCGTGCCGCTCTTGGTGATAATCCGAATTTGTCCGCCAATGGAGTGGCCATACTCAGCCGGGTAATTTGTCGCGAGCACCTGAACTTCCTGTACCGCGTCCAGATCGGGAGTGCCGATCGAGTCTCCGGCGGCACGCACGCGCACGGCCACTGCGCCGTCATAGGTAATCAGGTTGTCGCGGTCGCGGCTGCCGTTGATCTGGATCGCTCCCTGGCCGGTGCTGAAGTTAAAGCTGGAGAGATTGCTGCCGGTGCCGGTACCGCTGGAACCGGTTGGGCTGGTAGGGCCGCTGGTGATGCCCGCCTTGGTGAGCGCGACGTAAATCGGGTTGCGGCCGTTTAAAGGAAGGTTCTCCACCTGATTGCTGGTGACGACGCGGCCCAGGGTTGCGCTATCGGCCTGCAATGCCGTCTCTTGCGCAGTGACTTGAATTGCCTGGGTCGTGTGTCCGACGACGAGTTGCAGATTTGCCGTCGTGGGCAAAGATGGGTCGAGATTGTTGCCGGTCCTGACGAGTTTTTCAAAGCCGGGAGCTTCGACTGTGAGGGTGTACTTGCCCGGTGACAATCCCGGAACGGTGTAAAAGCCAGACTGATTCGTCACCGTTTTGTGTTCAGCGCTTGTGGCTTCACTCGTTAGAGTCACGGCCGCATTCGCGACCACTGCGCCGGAGGTATCGGTAATGGTCCCGGATATGGAGGAGAGATCGGACTGTGCCCGAAGCGCAATCGGCAGGAACACGATGAGGAGAAGCAGGGCAAATCTGTGGAACGCTCCTCGCAGAGAGGATGGGCGGTTTGGTACCCTGCTGTTCTGGGAAAGTGGAAGGCATACTTCGTACTCCTGACCGCTTTTGTGGGGCTCGGCCGGGAGTCTGTTTGAAATGCTTGAGTGAAACATAAACCTCCATCGCAAAAATGAACCGGGTATCGACGATTTGTAGCCCGCTTCATAAATTTCGTGCTGCACCTTGATGCCTGAGTTATGCGCTTAGTATCGAAGGGCTCAAGTTTGGCGTGAAGGGGTTTACTCCGTGTATGAACGGCGCGCCCGCGTGAATTTTCAGGCGAAACGCTGTGGCATCAACGCGTTTGCGCCAGCAATATTCTTCTCTTTACACCGTGACAAGTCCGGCTGCGACGAGTGCCATTCATGGTCCTGTAATTTTCAGCACATACGCTGGAGATAAGAATTCGAGTCCAGTGCCCCCGTGCTTCGGAGATCCGACGCACAAAGATTTTCTTCCTTATGAAGACATTCGAATCCGCAACAAAACGGTCCGCCGGTTCGGACATGAAATGGACACCGGACACGCGACAGCCTAAACAGCCAGTTCACCTGTCCATTTCTGAGCACGCCAATGATCCTCACTGGGCTTTGGTGCAGCGTATTGTGGCCAGCCAGAGCCTTAGACGCTCCACGCTGCTGGCCAATTTTTTGCTGTTTGTTTGCGACCGCCATCTGTCCGGCAGAACGTCGGAGATTAATGAGAAGCAGATCGGCTTTCATGTCTTCGGCCGCATGGAGGGTTATAACGCGAGCGACGACAATATCGTTCGTAATTATGCGCGCACGCTGCGCAAGCGGCTGGAGGACTACTTTGCGACGGAAGGGCGGCATGAAGAATTCATACTGAGTATTCCGCGCGGTGGGTATGTGCCGGTATTCGCAGCAAAGGATGCGGAAGCTGATTCTGCGGAAGCACAGGCTGGAGGCTACGTTTCTGCTGGTCCAGGAGACGAGCCGGCCAATTCCGGTTCGCCGGGCATACTGGAGCGAAGCATTCTTGCGAGTCCCATTGAGGATGAGAGGATGCCTGATTCTCAAAGCCCATCCGATATTGGTTTCAGCGAGGCTGCTGAAGAGCATGACCTTCCTGAGCACGCAATCATTCCCGAAGAAGATGAAAGGCCAAAGCAAACTCCCAGATGGGGGCTCAAGCGTCTCTATATATTCGCCACGATATGTTCGATTACGCTGAGTGCTCTGGCTGGTTACGTCGGATCTCATGGTCTGCCGCGTGGATGGTTTCATCGTGAGCCGTCAGGAGCGAGTATCAGTCGCGCTTTCTGGAGCCGGATCTTCGAGGGAGATCGCAATACCTATATTGTTCCCACGGATGGCGGACTGGTCATGCTCCAGAGCTTTATCCGAGAGCACGTTTCCCTGGAAGACTATGCCAGCGGGAGTTATCGCACAGATTCCGCAATCGAGCACGGGATCACCGGATTGACTGGGAATCTGAAGGAAGACGATATGCAGCGGCTGGCGCGCAAGGTTGGCGCGCTGGGCAACCGGCGATACACGAGCATCGCCGATCTGGAATTAACGACACGGCTTGCCCGCCTGCAGGAGGTCGTGCCGGAACGCCTTCTGATACGGTACGCGCGCGATCTGCGCATCGATGACCTGCGCACCGACAACGTCATTCTGATTGGATCGATCGAAGGCAATCCCTGGGTCGATCTTTTTCAGCGGCAACTGAACTTCAGGTTTTTGCATGGAGCTGAATTTGGCGGGTCCGGAATTATCACGAATCAGCATCCGCTACCGGGAGAACGCCCAACCTACGCGAGCGAACCGAATGATCCCCTGCTGCGGACATACGGTGTGATTGCCTATGTGCCGAATCTTGATGGCACGGGCCATGTGTTGCTCATCGAAGGCGTCAATATGGCGGGGACACAAGCGGCGGGCGAATTTCTTCTCAATCCTGCGGAAATGCAAACGGCACTGGAGCGGGCGAAGGGGCCGAACGGAGTCATACGACCATTTGAGATCCTGATTGCGACAGATAATATCGCTGCGAATGCGTCCCAGCCGCATGTCTTGAGCGAGCGCGTCGGATTGCGGTAGTGTCGCGCATTGTCGCGAGTCTGTCACCGGAATGACACGTTGTCTCTTCACTGTTACAAGCATTGCATGGTCCTTCTTTGCGCGGCCACTTGTGACCGCTCCTCATCCGCTATCGATCGCGACCTCACATGAAATTTTGATGAACAGGCCTGTCTTGCTGACTCCGAATCCCCTTGAAATATAGAGGGGTAAGGCGGGGTGAAATCACAGTGTGCGGCGGAAACCGCTGAGAAATACACCTTTCTCTGAAGCTGTGACTATGGCCATGATCTCTCTACTTGTTCTCATGACGAAGCTTGCCAGCCAACTGTAGAGCGGCTGTCCTTGAGGAGAATCCCGATCGCTCTTCAACCGAGACGGGATAAAACACTGGAGCGAATTGTGAAACGTTTTTTCCTGGCGGCAGTGATGGCCTGTCTTCTGATCTTGCACTCTGCATCCCTCTACGCGCAATTTGAAACTGCCTCAGTGCTGGGCTATGTCCGTGATACTTCCGGCGCAGCATTGGCCAATGCGACCGTCTCACTGGCGAATCAGGAGACGAAGCTGGGTGTAACCGTAAAGACCGATGCCGCCGGCGCCTATGAATTTCCCGACGTCAAAGTTGGTGAATATCAGATTACAGCCGGTGCCGAGGGCTTCGACAACAGCACGACACAGTCTTTCAGGGTAACGGTGAACGCCCGGCAACGTGTCGATGTGATGCTGAAGATCGGCTCCAACAAAGAAACCGTTACGGTGAGTTCCGGCGCTGAGCTGCTCGAGACTGACTCGAGCGAGCGCGGCCAGGTCATCGGCACGCGCGAGGTTGAAAATCTGCCGCTGAATGGCCGTGCTTACGCCGATCTAGCAGCGCTGGTCCCCGGTGTTCGCCGCAACATCCTCGAAAACACGACCGATTCCAGCCGCGACGCCAGCTTCAATGTCAACGGCCAGCGCAGCGAGTTCAATAACTTCCTCCTCGACGGTCTCGACAATAACGCCTACGGAACCTCTAACCAGGGCTTTTCAAATCAGGCGATCCCGCCCTCGCCGGATGCGATCAACGAGTTCCGCGTCGAAACCGACAACTACAGCGCCGAGTACGGACGCTCTGCCGGAGCAGTCATCAACGTCAGCATTCGCAGCGGCACAAATCAGTTTCACGGCAAGGCTTACGACTATCTCCGTAACACTGTTTTCAACGCAATCGGTCCGTTCACGCCTCCACAGAATCCCCTCACCGGTAAGCCGCAGAAACCGATCCTTATCCGCAACCAGTTTGGAGGGACCATTGGCGGTCCCATCTGGAAAGACCACACATTTTTCTTTGCCGATTATGAAGGCACTCGCCAGATCGTCCGCGCCATTATGCAGGCGACCGTTCCCACCGCCAACCAGAACGGTACCAGCGCTGTCGCACAAGCCAACGGGGGCTATACCTTTCTCGCAGCCAATGGCACGGCGGAAGGCTCCACTCCAGTTCCTCTACTGAATCCGCTCACCGGCCAGACTTACCCTAACGGCGTCATTCCCTTCGGCGACCCATCTGTTTCGTCTTTCGCCAAGGGAGTTCTGGCTGCACTGCCTGCATCCAACGTGCCCGGCAATCCCCTTGCCAACAATTACGCCTCGCTGCCGCCTGACACCATCAATGACGACAAGGGCGACATACGCGTTGACCAAACCTTCAATGCGCAGACGACGGCCTTTGTCCGCTATAGCGAGCACCAAGGGAAGATCGCTTCGCCACCCAATATTCAGGGGCCAGCCGGCGGCAACAGCAACGGCGACGTGAATATATTCAATCAGCAGATTGCCGGCGGCGTTACGCACACCTTCAATCAGAACTCGATCCTCGACGCGCGCTTTGCCTTTACACGGACCGATGGCGGCAAGAGCCCGTATGGCCAGACCTTGACTAGTCTGATGAGCGGCATTCCCGGTCTGCCCAGCGACCCCACGGTCGTGCGCAGCCTCAATGTCCAGAGCGTCAACAATTACTCGCAGTTCGGCAACCAGGGCAGTAACCCACAATTTCAGAATCCGTATGCATACAATCCGAAGGTCAACTACACATGGATTCGCGGCCGCAGCACCTATAAAGTGGGCTACGAGTATCAGTCTATCTTCACCACGATTGACGACTTTAATCCTGTTTACGGGCAGGACACCTACAATGGCGGCTATAGCTACACGGGTGCTTCCGCCAGTGCTCTCAGTGCAGCCGATAGTGGAACAAAAGAAGCCGTCGCTCTCGCCGACTTTCTTTTTGGCGCGCGTGACACCTTTCAGCTTAATAATTTTGTTCAGGTCCATCTCAATCAGCGCATGCACTACATGTACTTCCAGGATGACATTCGCGTGAACTCGCGCCTCACGGTGAACGCCGGCCTGCGCTATGAGCTTGTCACTCCGCAGTGGGAGTCGAACAACCTGCTCTCGAACTACGATCCGGATACGCAATCGCTTATTCAGGCCAAGTCCGGCTCCATTTACGATCGCGCTCTGGTCAATATGCCGAAGCTTGATTTTGCTCCACGCTTAGGCTTTGCTTACTCGGTCGATCCGAAGACAGTCATTCGCGCAGGCTATGGACTGAGCTATGCTCAGTTCAATCGTGAAGGCGGAGAGAATCTTCTCGTCTATAACCTGCCCGCCATCGTCAACACAAATATTGTGCAAGGGCCGCAGTTTGCAAATCCGGGTGTTCTCGGCAAACAGGCGCCACTTCCGGTTTGCACTTCAGAGCAGGCTGGCATGCCTTATAACCCGAATAACCAGACTCCATGTTTCCGCACCACTACCCAGGGCTATCCAAGCGGCTTCACCAGCCCCTCCAATGTCACGGCCGCCAGCAATCTCACCACGCAGGCGCGCTATATACCGAAAGACCTGCCTACCGGCTATATCGAAAGCTATCATCTCACCATCCAGCGAGAGCTTGGGCCCTCGACATCACTTGATGTGGCCTACGTCGGCTCGCATGGCGTGAAGCTGCAGGTGCTGGCCGATCTCAATCAGTCCAGCGCGAATCCTGTCACCGCGACATGCAATCCGCAGGTCACCAGCGGTTGCCTCACACTGGCGCAGCGCCGTCCGATTCAGAGCTTCACGACCATTGAAGAGACGCTTCCCGACGGCTTTCTCAGTTACAACGCCCTGCAGGCGAAGCTAGAACATCGTACCGGCCACGGCCTCTATCTTCTCAACTCATTCACCTGGTCCCGTGCCATAGACAATGCCGCAGGTCACCTGGATACACCTGACGGCGACAACTCCCGCATCAATCTCGCCAATCCTCTCGGCGAGCGCGGGCCTTCCGCTTACAACCAGCCCCTCAACGACATCCTCTCCCTCGTCTATGACCTGCCCTATGGCAGAGGCCGCATGTTCGGGAGCAATGCTCCACTGGCAATGCAGGAGATCCTCGGCGGCTGGCAACTGACGGCTATCAACAGCGCCAGCAGCGGAATGCCGGTCAACATTACTTACTCGCCAAATAGCTTTCAACAAGCCAGCACATTGCTGGTGCAGCGCCCCAATCAGGCACGCGGGAATCCTGTCCTGCCTAAAAAAGATCGCATCAAGATCGGGGGCAATCAGGACATCGTGGTCCTTCAGAATCCTGTCTTCATGAATGTCACAAATCCGGTTTTCAGCTTGCCCGATGTCAACCATCCTTACGGCAACGCCGGTCGCAACTCCGTTCGCTTCGATCCTTTCTATCAACTCGACATCGGACTGCATAAGAGTTTTCCGCTTTATCGTGAAGGCACGACGTTTGATTTCCGGGCTGAGGCTTTCAACGTACTCAACCAGACCAACTATGCCTTTCCGCAGAGCACCTTCAGCCCATCATCGACCAGCTTTGGCGTGGTCGCGGCTGGTTCTACTTATCCGGCCCGCATCCTGCAATTTGCCGGCAAGATCATCTTCTAAACTCAACCCGACGGAGGCTATCGCACATGGATCGCAGACAATTCACCACCCTCGGAGCCGCATCCCTCGGCAGCCTTCTCGTCCGGAGACTCTGGGCTGAGCAGGTCCGAACGACAGCTTCCGCTGAGAAGTTCTATTTCGCGCTGGTGGCGGATACGCACATCATCGACAACTACTATGTCAAAGGCAGCGAGAATGGTGTCGAAGATAATGAGAGCATTCTGGTGACGACTCCGCGTTTCACATCGGCGCGCGATCTCATCAATTCGCTCAATCCTGCCATTGAACAGGTCTTTCTTATCGGGGATTATTTTCACAACTATCCTTCCCCCGATTACGACTTTTACTTCAAAAACACGACCCGTCTCGACAACGCCAAGGCCATCTCCGATGGCTTCAAGGCCCCGGTGCATCTGGGCTTCGGCAATCACGATTATGATGTCCGGCATATTCCACGCGAGATGAGCCATCGCCTCTTCAAAGCGAAGTTCAATGCCGAGCCGTATTCTGTGCTGGACTACAAAGGCTACAAATTTATTCATCTGAATAATTTTCTTGGCAGCACCCAGGACCATGCCGCATCGGATTTCAATCCCAACATCGGCTCCCTTGGCGAAGAACAACTCCAATGGTTCGAGGCACAGCTTCAGCAGCACAAGCCAACTTTCGTCTTCATCCACTACCCGTTGATTCAGGATCAGGCCGCCGAGTTTGGCGATTATGGCGTGCAACCGCTTCTCCGCAAATACAAAGACACGATTCAGCTTGTTGTTTCCGGTCACATGCACAAGTGGATCGACTTCGCACACACCTACGGCCCGCAGCATTATGTGATGGCAGCCACGCGCTATGACCCGAATGCCTACATGCTGATGGAAGTAGATACGAAGCGCGCGACGTGGCGATTTATGAATCAGAGCCTCGTCGATTGGTCCACGCATTACAGCAAGCCTTATCAAGGTTGATTCCGATAAGGCTTGCTTTTATCGAAAGAAAACTCGTATCAGGTTCGATATTCCTCAGGAGATTTCATGTTCGTTACGTCCCGCACTGCTCTCAGGACTGCTGCATTTGTAACGGGTGTTGCTGCCGCCTTCTCGCTCGCTTATTGCCAATCATCGAGTGAGACATCAGAGATCAAGCTCAATCAAATTCAGGTTATCGGCACGCATAACAGCTATCATGCCGGCATTGCACCCAATGAGGCTAAGCTATGGCAGGCGAAGTATGCCGATGCTTACAAAGGACTCGACTACCAGCACGAACCACTGCCTCAACAGTTCGACAGCGGCGTTCGTCAAATCGAACTCGACGTGTATGCGGACACAAAAGGCGGCCTCTATGCACATCCGCAGGGACCGTCGATGGTCGCCGACGCGCATCTTCCGCCTGACCCTGATTTCGATCCCAACGGAGTCATGATGAAGCCCGGATTCAAGGTGATGCATGTCCAGGACGTCGACTATCGCAGCACCTGCCAGCCCTTTACCGGCTGTCTCCAGATTATCCGGCAGTGGTCACAGGCTCATCCCAATCACATACCTATCTTCATTCTTGTCGAAACCAAGCAGGGCAAGCCACACGGCAAACTGCACCTGACTGAGCCGGAGCCTTTCACATCCGCTACCTTCGACGCTCTCGATGCGGAGATACGGTCTGTCTTTGCGCCCAATGAAATGATCACGCCGGATGATGTTCGCGGCCATTATGAAACGCTCAATGAAGCTGTTCTCGCCGGCAATTGGCCAACCCTCGCCAGCGCGCGCGGCAAGGTTGTCTTCCTCATGGACCAGCGTCCCGTCGGCCCCGTCTATCTAGACGGTCACCCCTTGCTTCGCGGCCGCGTTATCTTCACCAATGCCGAGCCCGGTCAGCCTGACGCTGCTTTTATAGAGCGCAATGACGGCACTGCTGCTGATATTTCCGCTCTTGTCCGCCAAGGTTATCTCATTCGCGCGCGCACCGATTCTGACACGAAGGAAGCCAGGGTCAACGACACCACCACGCGGGATGCCATGTTCGCAAGCGGCGCACAGCTTCTCAGTACTGACTATCCCGTCGACGAACCTGCTCGCTGGGACGGTCACTTCGTTGTTACTCTTCCAGGCAATGCGGTTGCACGCTGCAACCCGATCAACGCTCCAGCCGGATGCAATGCGGATCGCCTAAAGTAGCTTGCGGACCCGATGTATGGACGACGCGCTCCGGATAGATTCTGGAGCGCGGGTCAGAATCGGTAGTCTGGTTTTAGTTCGCAACGGTAGACCGTGGTTTTCTCTTTGTCGCTGCCAATTTGGAC
>Ga0206811_1027_pt1 | contig 49549 bp, 56 predicted proteins | sample Alteio_BWOrgCont_53_FD_152886 | JGI IMG/M metagenome (GOLD analysis project Ga0206811, IMG submission 152886) | Enriched cells from forest soil in Barre Woods Harvard Forest LTER site, Petersham, Massachusetts, United States -... | ecosystem: Environmental > Terrestrial > Soil > Temperate forest >... | reverse complement strand
CGACGCTTAGCGGTGCCGAAATACAGCTCGGTCGCGGTGAGACAATCGGCGATACCGGGCGCGTTTTGTCGCGTTATGTCGATATCATTATGTTGCGTACATTTGCCGCACATAAATTACGCGAACTCGCTGAGGGTGCGAGTGTACCTGTCATCAATGGACTTACCGACCATTCTCATCCGTGCCAAGTGATGGCTGATGTTATGACGGTGGAGGAAAGACTTGGTTCACTTTCAGGCAAAACGGTTGTGTGGTGTGGCGATGGTGGCGATAATGTGTTAACCAGCTGGATGCACATCGCCGTGGCGTTCGATTTTAACTTACGTGTCATCTGTCCTCCGGAATTTCCGCCTGAACCCGAAGTTTTGAGAAACACACAGAAAAACGGTGGACGCGTGACAGTTACGGCTGATCTGGATGCCGTTAAAGACGCAAATATTGTCATGACTGACTGTTGGGTATCCATGCACAACAGTGATGCTGGCGTCCGCCAACAAAGACTTTTACCTTATCAGGTTGATGCGGCCGTTATGCGCCGAGCATCACCTAAAGCGATTTTTATGCATTGTTTGCCGGCACATCGTGGTGAGGAGGTCACGGATGAAGTCCTTGATGGCCCACAATCCGTTGTATTTGACGAAGCTGAAAACCGTCTGCATGTGCAGAAGGCCATTATTTGCTGGTGCCTAGGCATAGAAGGGCCCAAATAGAGATCCCTTACTTGCTTCGCGCTTGAAAAGCGTTCAAACAAATAAGTAGTATGACTGTTTTTAGGGTAAGTTGATGCCTCATTCTGCCTTGCCATTTTCACGCGACGATGCGCCGCGGTTGTATGTAGCCGGTGGTATTAACTGGCTTGGACTTTGGACGCTGACCGGCAAGGAAACCAGCCGTTTCATTAAAGTCTATGCCCAAACTATCGTCGCGCCTGTTATCACGACACTTCTGTTCTACATTATTTTTGCCATCGCCCTAGGCGGGGCACAGCGCATGATTGGCAATATACCCTATCTTTCTTTTTTGGCGCCCGGTCTCATTATGATGTCGATGGCACAAAATGCATTCGCCAATACGTCAAGCTCGATTGTGATTTCTAAAGTTCAAGGCAACATTGTGGATGTCCTGATGGCACCCTTATCGCCGATGGAAATGACCATCGGCTATATGCTTGGTGGAATTGCACGAGGTCTTTTGGTTGGACTTGTATCAACGGCGGTTTTGTTACTTTTTACGGCGATACCCGTGACGGATATCGGTTATATTTTGTACCACGCCGTTATGGGATCAATGATGCTTGCACTCTTGGGATTAATTGGAGGTATCTGGTCGGAGAAATTTGATCATTTAGCCGCGGTGCAAAACTTTATTGTCATGCCAGCTACATTTTTATCGGGTACATTTTATACGGCTGATCGGTTGCCAGAGAATTGGCGCTTTCTATGTCATCTCAATCCATTCTTTTACATGATTGACGGGTTTCGTTATGGTTTTATTGGAGTGTCGGATGGCACGCTCACCATAGGTTTAATTGTCATGGCGGTAAGTAATTTCGTACTTCTGTTGATTGCTTACCGTTTATTCGAGTTGGGATATAAACTTAAATCTTGAGAGATACACGATGGATGACGCAGCACCGCCAGATCTAAATAATTTTCCTGTCATTATGCCGACTTATGCGCGTGCCGATATTTATTTCGAACGCGGCGAGGGCGCGTATCTTTTTGACGATAAAGGTAATCGCTATATAGATTTTTTATCCGGTATAGCTGTGACTTCTCTCGGTCATGCGCATCCGCATGTAACAAAAGCACTTAAGGATCAGGCTGAGAAGTTATGGATTGTCTCTAATATTTTTAAAACGCACCCCTTGGATCGCTTAGCCCAACGCTTGGTTGATCTTACGTTTGCCGACACCGTGTTTTTTCAGAATTCGGGCGTAGAGGCGTGGGAGTGTGGCATAAAAACGATCCGAAAGTATTTTAGCACCATAGGTCAGCCGCAGCGCTACCGGATCATATCGTTTCAAGGTTGTTTTCATGGCCGGACAATGGCGGCGATCGCGGCGTCTAAAGCCGATAAAATGGTCAAGGGATTTGGTCCCATCATGGATGGCTTTGATCAGGTGGCGTGGGGCAATCTCAATGAATTGCGTGCAGCTGTTACGGAAGAGACTGCCGCCATTACTGTCGAGCCCGTTTTGGGCGAAGGCGGAATGAAGCCGTTATCACCTGACTTCTTATGTGAATTACGTAAAATTTGCGATGAGTTTGGTCTCTTGCTTTATTTTGATGAAATCCAATGTGGCATGGGGCGTACCGGTAAACTGTTTGCTCATGAATGGGCCAATATGGCGCCCGATGTCATGTGCATTGCCAAGGCATTAGGTAACGGATTTCCAATAGGTGCCTGTCTCGCCACGGCCAAAGCAGCACAAGGCATGGTGGTTGGTACGCATGGATCAACTTATGGTGGCAATCCTTTGGCCATGGCTGTTGGTAATGCGGTACTTGATGTCATAACAGCTCCAGGATTTCTCGCCGACGTTAAACAAAAGGGCGATTACTTGCAGCAAAAACTTGATGATCTTGTTCGGCGGCATCCCAAAGTATTTAGCGATCGCCGCGGTACAGGTCTTATGCATGGACTAAAATGTGTGCCAACAAATACAGATATTATTAAGTCTCTGCGCCAAGAAAAACTGCTTACTATTTTTGCGGCCGAGAATGTTGTGCGCTTTCTGCCACCATTGATTGTAACAGAAGCTGTGATCGACGAGGCTATGGCCATCGTCGATCGCGTCGCAACTCAGTCGGCTGGGGCTTAAAATGAACTTATTTCGCCTAAGTTTGTGTCTTGTTCTCCTTTTTGGAATGATGGCTTGTGCCGATGATGATCAAGATAAAGATAAAGAAAAAGATGAAAATAAGCCCAAGCCGATTTGCCCCCAAGTTGTGATTGTAAGGGAACTCGACCGGATCAGCGATTACGGTACGGAAAGTCCGGACCCTACTCAATTGGTTGCCAAAGCCCTCATGAATAATGTGAATGGCGATTGTGCTTATCAGAAAGATGGGATCGATATTGCATTTGATTTAACGATGGTAGCGGTCCGCGGTCCGCGTCTTGGTGGTAATCATGTAAGTTTGCCATACTTTATAGCTGTGGCAGATCCCGATCATAAGATTTTACAAAAAGAACTGATGACGGCTGATTTCCATATATCTAATGATGAGAAAACCGTCGAAAAAACTGAATCTCTCCATGTGGTAATTCCTGTCGCCAAGGACAAAACGGATACCGGTCCAAATTATCAGGTACTGCTTGGGTTTCAATTGACCGAAGAACAGATCAAAGCCGTGAGAGAAAAAGAAGATGTGCAGTTCCCAGAACCTACGGCACCGCCCGCTGGTCTGGAGAAGCAAAAGTAAAAAATGGCCGTCTTCCACCGGATTTTTTATCAACTAATATGGTTTTTAGTGCAAGCGGGATGGCACGAACCGTCAAACCTGCGTAGTCATCGGTCCGAAATTCAGGAGCTGTCCTTGGATTAGTCACATCCACATCGCTGTTATTCGTTGCATCGTGACAAAATACACGGTTTCTGCCGGCGCGCTTTGCAGCATAGACGCCCTTGTCGGCAACTTTGATTACGTTAACGATTGTGGGAACTTCTAAAAATGATCCTTCTACCTTATGATCGATAAAGGATGGGTTATATGAGGCTACGCCACTACTAATAGTAACTTTTATCCTTAATTCTTTTCCTGCTGAGTTGCGCCTAACAAAGGGCGTCGTTTCAAAGGCAATTCGGATTTTATTTGCTATTTCTGCCACATCTTCGGGTTTGTCGATTTCGCCGCAGACCAAAATTTCCTCGCCACCATATCTACCTACCAGATCGCCGGCACGAACTTCGTTTTGGATAATATCGGCAGCAAATTTTATTACTTGATCGCCAATTTTATGACCATAAGTGTCATTGACCGATTTAAACCTGTCGAGATCTATAAACATGACGGCGACTTGCTTATCGTTTCGAGCGGCATTGGCTGATAGCGCTTTAAATCCGCGCTCTAAACCATGGCGATTAAGTAAGCCGGTCAATTTGTCTGTTGTGGCCAGCTTTAAATACCTTTTAGCCATGAATAAAGTTTTTTGCACGCGCGAAGAAAGCTTGTCAGCTATTTGATAAAGGGTGTCCCTTTCTTCGATGCAATCACTCAATAAAGACGGCAAATCATTTTGGTTGGCAGGGACTAGAATAAATCGGTTGCCAGCGAGGTAATATCTAAAATACTCGCCCTGTTGATTTTTTATGACGTTACCAATCTGGCGAGCGGTTTTGGCCTTACGCCCTGTTAGTTGTTCTGCGGATAATTTGAAAGAGCTGAGAAGGGCTACGCCTGTTTGGCTAGGGTCTAAAAGATCGATAACCTCGACTTCATCGCGTGAGCCTCTGATGAGAGCACCCAAGATGCGCGGTAAGTCGCGCTCAGGAGCATCGCCAAGCCAATCCACCATATTGGGGTTAAGCTGAGCGCCGCGGGAAACATTAAAAATCCCAATGTCTTCAGACAGTTGGGTAGACGTGTTCATATACATTCGTATCTATTCACATTCTTTTGGCTAATACGTTTTGACTATTAACAATTCAAAACAGTGGCAAACAGCAATTCGTGCCGTTTATATGCCATAAATAACCTTTTTTTGGCAATAATAAAATTGCTTTCGACCGAAAATGTGTAAGTTTGGCCTTAAGGTCGGCTCAGAAAAGATCTCAATTTTAGGCTTGGGCAAAAGATTATTAGCTACCGCCATAACTTTGAATAAGGCTGCCACAAATCAGGTACCAGCCGTCAACCAACACAAAGAAAATGATTTTAAATGGCAGCGAGATCACCGATGGCGGCAGCATCATCATGCCCATCGACATGAGAATTGAGGCAATAACCATATCGATAATGAGGAACGGCAGAAAGAGCAAAAATCCAATCTCAAAAGCGCGGCGCAATTCAGAAATCATGAAGGCCGGGATTAATGCACGCAAGGGTATGAGATCTTGGTCGGTTGGTTGTTCGCCTTTGGCGTTGGGCTTGGCCGCCGATTTCTTGATATCGATTTTACCTAACTCGACAAACAGATCTATGTCTTTCTGCCGCGTATGCTTGATCATAAAATCATGAAACGGTTCAACCGTACGATCGAAAGAGGTTTCTTCGTCGATTTCATTATTCATTAAAGGGTGAACACCGGTTTCCCATGCCTGCTCGAAGGTTGGCTGCATGATAAACATAGTGAGAAAGAGGGCGAGGCTGATGAGGACAACATTGGGTGGCGTTTGCTGAACACCAATCGCACTACGCAAGAATGACAGCACGACGACGATGCGTGTGAAGGACGTCACCATGACTAAGATAGACGGGGCTAACGACAATACCGTTACGAGTAAAATGAGTTGGACTAGCTTCGCTGTCGTTGTCGGTCCTTGGCCCAGATCTATATTAACCGATTGCGCCAAGGCATGAGCTGTACTGCATGCCCATAAGGCGGTACTAGCAACGACAACAGCACCGAGCCTCTTGACCAATTTATCAACCGTGTGACGCATTATACATTGCTCCTGGTTTTAGAAGGGGCAGTATGATTGGCATTAAGGTGCGCTTCAACTACGATATCTTGATTGAGGCTGAGAAGTAGAAGGTGTTCGGTGTTGTCGCGTTGAACGATGACTAGGCGCCGCCTGCCATCCAAAACTAATGTTTCAACAAGTTTAAGTCTTTTTGATTTACTCATGCGCGGCATAACTAAACCATGCGTTGTCGCATATTTAAGGCCATAACTCATAAGACCGATCAACCCGGAAACGATGGCTATTGCCAAAACGACGCGCAGCCATGAAACGCTCTCAACATCTGGGTTTATCATTCAACTTTTATCCGCATCAGAGTTCGGGATGCCTTTAAGTCGGCGTAAATCTTCGCCATAGTTGTCAAGTTGCTGGATAAAATCAGTTAACTCAGGCAGGCACTGCTTCTGCATATCGGGCGCAAGTTTTTGTATAGCAAGGCAAACGGCAGTAATACGCCTATCAAAACCGGTTATATCGACAACTTGTCCATTTCTAAGTTCGTCATGAACGCTCTTGAAGTACTTTTTTAGAATCGAAAGTTCTTCCAGAACGTCTGATTCTGGCGGTAGCGGCATAGTCATGATTGACCTTCTTTCGAGTCCGCGCCTAATTGCGTGATATGGGCATTGGCTTCATAGACTTTGGAAAGTATTTCGGCAACCGCCACAATGGCCTCGCTGGGTATCGGGGTATCAAGATCGAGCGTTGCAAGCAATTCTGCCAGATCCGCATCTTCGCGTACCTTGATGCCTTTGGCGAAGGCCAGCTCTAAAATCTGTTCTGCTAGCTTTCCCCGTCCGGACGCTATAATCTTTGGCAGGGATTGAGGATTCGATTCGTCACCGCCTTGTATGGCAACAGCGACCTGTTTCCCTAACACGGGCTTGGCAGGCTTAAAGGGGGAGGAAGGGTCTTGATTCTCAGCCATTTTTTCAGCCTAGCGCAGAATGCCATGAAGGCAAACCGCCGCTATTTACCATTTATTAAAATTCCAGGGCTCAAAATGCCCCGGTGTGTTGCAAAAACGCACATGTGGCCTATGGCGGGGACTTTGTCACATCCAGTGACAGGAGATACCAGATGGATATGAACAGTGATGGCCTTCTCGGCTTGCTGAAAGAGAGAATGTCGTACCTCAGTAAGAGGCAGGCTGTTCTTGCCGAAAATGTTGCGAATGAGACGACGCCTGGATACAAACCGAAGGATCTCGCGCCCTTTAGTTTTCATGACACTTTACACCAGGTCAGCACCGGTATGATGGTAACTGACCCGCGGCATATAACGCCTGCAAGTATGTCTGGTGTTAATGCATCGGCAAAAGCGATGAAGTCATTCGAGACCTTACCGTCCGGTAATGCCGTCGATGTCGAGCAACAGATGATGCTCGTTTCGCAAACGACAATCGACCATCAGGAAGTTGCTTCGCTCTATCACAAAATTATGGGTTGGTTTCGTATTGCCGTTAAAGGCAGCTGAACAGAGAAAAATTAGTCATGGATAATGATACGAACAAAATATTTGCTATCTCAAGCGCAGCGCTTCAGGCGCAGGATCAGCGTCTCAAGATTATAGCTGAGAATATTGCTAACGCGAATACGACGGCGTCATCGCCGACTGGGCAGCCTTACCGGCGCCAAGTAATAACGTTCAAGAACGAATTCGATAAGGCGCTAGGCGCCAATAAAATTAAGGTTGGTGGCGTTTCGACAGATAAATCTGCCTTCAGCAGGAAATACGATCCGTCAAACCCCGCGGCCGACAAAGATGGTTATGTTCAAATGCCGAATGTACAGCCGTTAACTGAAATGATGGACATGCACGATGCGCAGCGATCCTACGAGGCTAATCTAGATGTCATCGAAGCGGCTCGCACCATGATGGTGCATACTATTGGATTATTGCAATAAGGGGAGATCGACCATGGTTGTAAATGTTGGTGATGCACTTGCTGCTTATCGTCAATCACCAGGCGCTATGTCGGCCGGCAAAGCAAGCGCAACGGAATCTGGCGGCGGTAGCTTTGCTGATGCCCTTAAGAGTTTTGCGACCGATGCCGTTGGCACGATGAAAGAAGGCGAAGAGGCGGCGGCAGCGGCGGCAACAGGAAAGGCTGATTTAGCCAGCACGGTGGCTTCTATTAACAGTGCTGAAATGATGCTGACCCAGGTTGTATCGATACGCGATAAGATCATCGCTGCTTATCAAGAAATTTCCCGCACAGCAATTTAGTCTGACAGCAAGAGCCGAGACAGCCTCTGTTAGACTTGTTTTTAAGTGGTATTGTTTTCTAGGCCGTGCTGGCTGTAATCTGGTTCTCAATCAACTATTTCAGATCATATATCCGCCATGAATGAAGTCGAAGTTATCGAGATTTGCCGTCAAGCCATCATTGTTATGCTCAAGGTGGTCGGGCCCATTTTGTTGGCAGGCCTCGTTGTTGGCGTCATTGTTTCGTTGTTACAAGCGGTGACACAAATTCAGGAAATGACGCTGACTTTTATTCCAAAAATGTTAACCATTTTTGCCCTCACACTTTGGCTGTTGCCATTTATGATGGCAACGCTTGGCAGCTTTACACAATCACTTAGCGACCGAATTGTACAAATCGGTATGAGTAATGAGTAGCTGCACCGGGTGGCGGCGATGACGTCGGTCAATATCGGAAAAGCATTTTCCGGTCATCTTTTCCCGTTCCTTTTTATTTTCTCACGCCTTGGCTCTGCCCTTATACTTTTTCCTGGCATTGGCGAGACATATGTTCCTGTCCGAATGCGTTTGATGTTTGCGGCTTCGTTGAGTTTTATTATGCTTGAACCCCTCATGCCAAGTCTGCCAGCTGCTCCCGCTACACCATCCGGTCTCGCTTTCGTGATATTCTTTGAGATCCTCGTTGGCATATTTTTTGGCACTATCTTGCGATTGATTATGAACTGCCTCGAGACTGTAGGATCAATTGTGGCGGTTCAGATGGGGCTATCGAACGCCATGATCCTCAATCCGGTGCTTGCTTCACAAAGTCCGTTGCCGAGCGCGTTTCTGAGCATCACGGGCGTGACTTTGCTTTTTATATCTGGGCTAGATCACATGTTAATCAGGAGCCTTGTTGCGACTTACAATATTTTTCCTCCAGGTGATACTTTGCAGCCTGGCGATATTGCGCAAAGCCTCATTCAGCTCATGGACCGAAGTTTCATGGTAGGCATTCAGCTTTCGACGCCATTTCTAGTTGTTGGTTTATTAATGTACGTGGCCTTAGGCATGATGCAAAAACTTATGCCTCAAGTGCAGCTCTTCTTGGTCATGCTGCCCGTACAGATATGGGGCGGACTCGTATTATTGGCCGTTTCCGTCGCTGGAATTATGACAGTATGGCTGCAATATTTCGACAGGACCCTTAGTACATTTCCGGGACACTGACAGGCAGAAATGGCCGAAGAAGATCAGGATCAAAAAACAGAATCTCCAACTGGCAAGCGACTTGGTGAAGCGCGTGATCGCGGTCAGTTGCCGATCAGTCGTGAGATGGCCAATTGGATACTTTTTGTTGGTATTTTAATTGTTACGTCCTTTGCGGCACCGCCAATGGCATCGCAACTCGTGTCAACCCTAAGGGTATTTCTTGAAATGCCAGATGCGATTAGTCTCGAAGGTTTTGGCTTGCAGACGGTATTTTATCACACCATGCTCCATGTTGGCCTCGCCACCCTTATTATATTTGCCATTCTTGCCGCTGCTGCAGTTCTTGGAACTATGATCCAAACTGGATTATTTGCATCGGTAGAGCTGATCCAGATTAATTTTGAGCGCGTACTTTTTTTACCCGGATTGAAAAGATTATTTTCTACGACGGCACTCGTTGAACTTGGGAAAAGTTTTGGCAAGTTGATTGTTTTGGGAACGATGACGTTTTTCGTATTGCTCCCGATTGTGCAGGAACTCCCGCAATTTGCCGGGCGTGATTTAATTGACACGATGCATTATATGCATCATCAAGCCATCCATCTAATCATTATGCTCATGATTGTATTTTCCTTTATTGCTATCGGAGACCTAATTTTTCAAAGATACAGCTATTACAAAAGTCTGCGGATGACGAAAACAGAAGTCAAAGACGAATATAGACAGCAAGAAGGTGATCCGCTTATCAAAAATCGCTTGCGCCAGATCCGTATCGAAAAAGCACGTAAACGCATGATGGCACAAGTTCCCAAGGCCGATGTCATCGTTACTAATCCCACCCATTACGCCATTGCCTTGAAATATGATAATACCAAAATGTCAGCCCCTGTGGTGTTAGCTAAGGGCATTAACCGAGTCGCCGATCGTATTCGTGACGTCGCTGACGAACACGAGATTCCACTCGTAAGCAATCCACCATTGGCGCGGGCGCTCTATGAAACCGTGGAGATTGACCAGGAGATACCTACCCAGCATTATCGCGCTGTAGCCGAAGTGATTTCATTTGTTTACAAGCTTAAAAAACGGAAATTCTAAGCCATGCACACAAATTTAGCCCTCTTGAGCCTGTTATGGCTTTGAAAGAAATATTGAAGGCTAGAAAGCCAAGCTCTCCGTCAGCCCACGCCCCACCAGCGGGTGCGTTGTCCACGCCACCAACCTCGACGATGTCTTCTCCTTGGCTGCGGCGCGTTCTCATGGGTCTTGGAGCACTAACAGGCCTTGGCACCCTGGCTGTGGTTGTACCCTATCTTATACCCGGTGTTGTCGGCGTCATTCTTAGCTTTGTTGTGGCTTTGCTTCTCTTTGTCACGGCTTGGGTTACGAGTTGGCAGTTACGCCAAATACGTCATGACGCCAATCAGGAGATATTGCTGCGTGAGGCTTTCCATAGTGTATTAACTCCGCAAATCATTACCGATGAAAAAGGTAATGCCGTTCTCGCCAATCGGGCTTTCCGTGGATGGATCGATATTGGCAAGCAAAATGCCGAACAAGCCTTGGCATCACGTTTTTCGGCAAATCCTGCCGTGACGGCAGAATTCAAACAAGTCAAAGCTACCTTGCAGAAAGGCCAGCCCGGCATTGCTGAATTACCCGTCATTCGGGGCGGCAAGGTAGTCGAATGGCGCCGTATCGTCTCTCGTCCTTTAGAAGGTTACGGCGGTTTCTATCACTGGCGTTTTGAAGATATCAGTGAGCGTAGGCGTATGGAACGCGCTATGCGCGATGAGCAGAATAAATTGCTCGATTTTATGGCGCATGCGCCCGTCGGAATTTATTCGGTTGATCAGCACGGAAGGTTTCGCTTCGTTAACCGCACGTTAGCTGAATGGCTGCAGGTGACGCCGGAAGAATTGGTCAAAGGTGATGTGCGGTTGCGCGATGTTCTTAATGAACCGGCCAAAGGCGTTCCCGCGCACGCGGTAGCCGGTGGTGCTCAGGGAGAACTGCACGGTGAAGTTGTTATGCGTCGTCGGGATGGACAGTTATTTCCCGTGGCGATTACGCAAACGGTTGTTATGGGCGAAGACGGAAAAACTTTACGCACCCGTTCGATCGTACGTGATCTGTCACCTGAACGCCAATGGCAACAGGCCCTTTCAGTTTCCGAATATAGGTTTCAACGTTTGTTCGCCGAAGCGCCCATCGGCATTCTTTTGCTTGATAGCAAATATACAGTCTTAGAATGTAACCACGCCTTTTACGGTGTTATGCGGCGTCCACGCGAGGGCATCATAGGGTTGCCGATGGCGGATCTGATTGTACTTCAAGATCGTCCATCGACAATGGCCCGACTTGCTGAAGTACTTGGCGGCGCCGACCTCAAAAAGCCACTCGAAGTTCATATGGCAGCTGATCGCGAAACCATAACACATATATTCGTTAAGCGTTTCAACATGGGTGGTGGCAAGGCAGAGGAGGTCTCTGAACAGGGATTGATGCTTTACTTTATCGACGCCACTGAACAGAAGAAACTCGAAGTTCAATTTGCTCAGTCTCAGAAAATGCAAGCTATCGGCCAGCTAGCTGGTGGTGTGGCCCATGACTTCAACAATCTTCTAACAGCAATGATTGGGTTCTGTGATCTCTTGTTACAGCGACATAAGCCAGGCGATCAAAGTTTCGCAGACATCATGCAAATTAAGCAGAATGGCAATCGTGCGGCGAACCTTGTCCGGCAGTTGTTGGCCTTTTCTCGTCAGCAGACACTGCAACCAAAAGTTCTTAATCTTATCGACGTATTATCTGAACTGACTAATCTTTTGCGGCGTCTTATAGGCGCGCAAATTAAGCTTGAAATGATCCATGGTCGTGATGTCGGATTAGTTAAGGTTGACCAAGGGCAGCTTGAGCAGGTGATTATAAATCTTGTTGTCAATGCGCGCGACGCCATGCCCAATGGCGGCTCCGTGACGATCCGCACCAACAGTGTCAAGCAAACTAAGGCCGTCTTGCGCGGTCAAGATGAAATGCCCCCTGGCGATTACGTGGTTATCGAGGTCATGGATACCGGTGTCGGAATACCTAAAGAAAACCTGCAACGCATATTCGAGCCGTTCTTTTCAACAAAAGAAGTCGGCTCGGGCACCGGCCTTGGACTATCGACCGTCTACGGCATCGTTCGTCAAACAGGTGGTTTTGTTGGCGTAGATAGTCAACCCAACAAAGGTTCCACTTTCACCATATATCTGCCAACTTATGTCGATGATGGTAAAACCGAAGAAGCGCCGGTTGAAGAGGCTCGCGAGGAAAAACAAGGGCTTGACCTTACCGGCGCCGGCACCATCTTACTTGTGGAGGACGAAGATGCCGTTCGTGTCTTTTCTGGCCGCGCCTTACGAAATAAAGGCTATAATGTCCATGAAGCGCGAAGTGGTGAAGAAGCTTTGGCTATCCTCAATAAGGAAGGCGAGAAGATAGACTTAACTGTTACTGACGTCGTCATGCCGCAAATGGATGGGCCTACGCTCTATAAGCATATCCGAGAAAGTTGGCCTAATATGAAAGTCGTATTTGTGTCGGGATATACTGAAGATCGTTTGCGGGAACAGTTTAAATCAGGCGAGGTCATTAATTTTCTCAGTAAGCCCTTCACGCTGAAACAGTTGGCCAGCAAAGTAAAAGATGTTTTGGGTCAAGCAAGTTAACTTAGGAGTTTAGATGTCTTCTCTGCAACGAACAGATGAACTTTTTTTCGAAAACACAGGCCTAGATCGTTCGGCCGTGGAGCGCATTGTAAGCGATGCGCTCAAGGGTGGCGACGATGGCGAGCTTTTCCTCGAATATAATCAATCCGAAGGTTTTGTATGGGACGATGGCAAACTAAAAAGCGCCAGCTTTGATACAACGCAGGGTTTCGGTCTGCGTTCTGTTGCTGGCGATACAACGGGTTATGCCCATGCTGTAAATCTGGATGAAAAAGCCATCAAACGTGCAGCAGAAACGGTCAAGGCAGTCAAAAGCGGTTATGCCGGAACTATGGCTGAGGCACCTGTAGGGACTAACCACCATCTCTACGATGACCAAAATCCTTTAATGGGCAAGAGTTTCGAGGAAAAAATTAAACTTTTGCAAAATATTGACGCTTATATCCGGGCGCGCGATAGCCGTATTCATCAGGTAAGCATCTCGCTCTCCGGTGTTTGGCAAGCGGTACAGATTATTCGGGCCAATGGTTGGCGCGCGGCTGATATTAGACCTTTGGTGCGCCTCAATGTTTCTATTGTTACGCGGCAAGGCGAGCGCATAGAGGCAGGCGGAACAGGTGGCGGCGGTCGGCTTGAATATGCGCGGTGGTTTGATCCCGCGGAATGGCAAGGCCTTGCTGATGAAGCCTTGCGAAAATCACTACTTAACCTTGAGGCGGTTGATGCCCCGTCAGGGGAAATGACGGTTGTGTTGGGGCCTGGTTGGCCCGGCGTTATGTTGCATGAAGCTATCGGCCATGGATTGGAAGGGGACTTCAATCGTAAGAAAACATCGGCTTTTGCGGGATTGATGGGGCAGAGGGTAGCCGCTCCAGGTGTTACGGTTGTCGATGATGGCACAATCGACAAACGCCGAGGTTCGTTGACGATCGACGACGAGGGTACGCCATCACAGTGCACGACACTGATTGAAGACGGTATACTTGTGGGATTTATGCAAGATAGGCTTAATGCGCGCTTGATGGGTGTTAAGCCGACCGGTAATGGTCGACGCGAGGGTTTTGCCCATCAGCCCTATCCACGCATGACCAATACCATTATGCGTTCGGGAACACATAAGCGGGATGAAATCATATCGTCTGTGAAAAAAGGGCTCTATGCGGTCGATTTTGGCGGCGGGCAGGTCGATATCACGTCAGGCAAGTTTGTCTTCAGTGCCAGTGAGGCTTACGAGATCGAAGACGGCAAAATCGGACGGCCTGTCAAAGGAGCCTCTTTGGTTGGAACTGGTTTCGAAGCGTTAAAAAATATCACCATGATCGGCGATGATAGCGCACTCGATGGGGGCATTGGTACATGCGGTAAAAACGGGCAAAGTGTGCCTGTGGGCGTTGGCCAACCGACTATGCGGCTTGAAAATATGACTGTTGGCGGACGAGGAGCTGGTTAGGCTTCGCCGCTCACAGTTGCGATGTCAACTTTCACACCCGGTCCCATCGTTGATGAGATGGTAATGCGGTTAACATAAGTACCCTTGATGCCGGTCGGGCGTGCCTTGGTAATCGCAGCTATGAAGCTGCGGGCGTTCTCGAGTAAGGCTTGCTCTGAAAAACTTGCTTTGCCGATGCCGGCTTGAACGATCCCGGCCTTTTCAGCACGAAATTCAATCGAGCCCGCTTTTGCAGCCTTGATAGCCTCGACGACGTTCGGTGTCACAGTGCCAAGTTTCGGGTTAGGCATAAGACCGCGGGGGCCAAGAACCTTACCAAGTTTACCGACGACGCCCATCATATCAGGTGTCGCTACAACACGGTCGAAGTCTGAAAAGCCGCCCATGATTTTTTCGGCAAGATCATCGCCGCCAACAACATCAGCGCCAGCTTTTTTAGCTTCGTCTGCCTTTTCGCCTTTGGCAAATACGGCAACACGCATACTTTTGCCCGTTCCATGCGGCAATTGTATCATCCCGCGAACGGATTGGTCGGAGAGCTTGGTGTCGATACCCAAATTCATGGCAATTTCGACGGTTTCGTCAAATTTGCGCGCAGCTTGAACTGCGTTTTGTTTTACGAGCTTGATGGCGTCATCAAGTTTGTAAGCCTTTTTACGATCAACGTTCTTTAACGTGTTACGAAATTTCTTACCGTGCATGTTATTACTCCACAACTTGAACGCCCATTGAACGGGCAGAGCCTACAATCATTTTGCAGGCGGCATCGATATCGTTAGCATTAAGATCGGCCATCTTCTGTTTTGCGATCTCGCGAACTTGCGCCATCGTGATCTTACCTACATGTGGGTCGATGCCCGTATTCTTGGCGCCACTTTCAATCTTCGCCGCTTTTTTGATAAAAAACGTGTTAGGCGGCATTTTGGTTATGAAGGTGAAGCTGCGATCTGAAAATGCCGTGATCACAACCGGAATAGGTGTACCTTTTTCCATGCTCTGTGTTTTGGCATTGAACTGCTTACAGAACTCCATGATGTTGAGGCCACGCTGACCTAAAGCCGGACCTATGGGCGGTGAAGGGTTGGCAGCGCCAGCCGGCACTTGCAGCTTGATATAACCGACAATTTCCTTTGCCATGATAAACTCCCTATGGCGCTATAACAAAAAAGCGTCGAACACGTTAAAAGCGTGCGCGAAACCAGACCAAAATGTAGTCGAAGGGATTGCCCTCCATCTGTCTCCGGTAAAACCGGAAGCAGTCGGTGTGGTACGGTCTCCTCAGGCTCAGTTCGAGGACCAACCTCCCACACCTTGCGTCGTGGCTAGATGTCTAGAAGAAAACTTCTGCAGAGTCTAGCTTTTTTTCTTCTAAACTCAGGCATAACTTATTGAACTAACATCATTATTCAATTGGTAGCTTCTTGTATTTTTGAGATAATCTAAGCTTAATCTAGCAACTCATATTATAAAAATGTCAGAACAGGTCATCGCGAAAGCACTCGCAGCTCTGAAGCAGGATCGTTTTACTGAAGCCCGTGATTACATCGCTAATTATGGGCTGTCGGGTCAGCTTAATCTTCAACATTATTTGATCAGAGGTCTAGCTGAGCTTTCGCTTTTGGCTTGGGCTGATGCCGCCAAAACCTTTACCGCTGCCGTAACCCAGTATCCCGACCATCCGCAATTATGGTCGAATTTGGGACAAGCAGAGGAAAATCTAGGTGATTTAAAAGCGGCTGCAAAAGACTATGAGCGCAGTCTCGAATTGAAACCCGATGAAGGCGACGTCCACGGTAACTTGTCGAATGTATATCGTTTATTAGGAAGAAATGCTGATGCCGAAATAATGGCGCGCGCGGCTTTGGATCATGGAGCGCCGAAGGCGCAAGCCCTCAATAGCCTTGGGCTGGCTCTTGGAAGACAGGGAAAATTTCAAGCTGCAGAAAAATGCTTTATCGATGCTTTGCAGCTAGAGCCTGGCAATAGTTCGGTTCTAGCTAATCTCGCCAATCTTGCCATTGATCAGTTAAATTTTACTGCGGCGTGGCCATATTATGCCAAGGCCAGATCACTCAATCAGTCGCCGATGATCGACCGTGATGAGGGTATGGCGCGCCTACTGGCGGGTGATTATGCGATCGGGTGGAAACTCTATCAACAGCGTTTGAAACTGCCTCGTGCTTTGCGTCTAAGCCCAGATTGCCCGCTCTATGCTGGCGAACCTTTGCGTGGAAAAAAAATCTTACTGGTAGCTGAGCAGGGGATGGGTGACACGATCCAGTTCTGTCGTTATGGCGCTTTATTAGCCCGCGCGGGGGCTGAGCTCATCTGGGCCGTGCAGAGGCCTTTGGTGCGGTTATTGGCGGCTAATGTATCGGGCCGAGTTTATGGCGAAGATGATCAACTGCCGCCGACAGATTACTATCTACCCCTTTTGTCTTTGCCGCTTATGACAGAGAAATTTGCGCCAAAGCTTGCGCCAAAGACACCTTATCTTCGGGCATCCCGAGGGGCACAACTACATTTGACATCGCAGGCACCCAAAATTGGCTTGGTGTGGAGCGGATCACCCACGCATGAGCGAGATCATGAGCGTTCGATAGACTTGAGGAAATTGGCCCCACTCTGGCAGAATCTAAAGGCGCAGTTTTATGCGCCATTTATTGGTGCGGGTCTTGAACAAATCGGCGGCTTTCCCATCATAAGAACGGATCAACTTATTGGAGATTTTTTAGATACCGCAATTTTATTGCTGCAATTGGACTACCTCATAACGGTAGATACGGCGATCGCTCACTTAGCCGGTGCGCTGGACGTGAAGACATATCTCTTACTGCCTTACTGTCCTGATTGGCGTTGGGGGATTGAGGGCAGATCTTCTCCTTGGTACAATAGTGTGACGTTGCTACGGCAGAGCCGCTATGGGGAATGGGGGATGGTTGTTGATAGCCTGGCTTCCGAGTTGTGTTAGTACTCTGAAGCTTCCAACATAAGGATAGCAGTGTGTTTGATTTTCAGAAAATTAGACAAATTAGATTAAGGGATGTGTTTTGAGAAGCGGAACTGCCATAGGGCTACTCATAGGGTTATCGGCGATAACGGCTGGAACCGTCTCGCCAACTTTAGTCTCAGTTCAATATCGAGACGCAGCGCTGGAACAGTCTTCAACGCGCCAGAAGAACATAACTGAGCGTAGCCCCCTTGTTGATCCTGAAGTATGTAAGGCTCTTAGCTCTGCCAAAATGTCTGAAGCGCGCGCGATGCGACCAGGTGTAGCGGCGCTTGATGCGGTTCTGGAGATGGGTAAAGCGGAAGACTCCTTAAAAGTAGCTGGGGATAGGGGGCATTTTGATCCCAAAGACTATAGAGCGAGGGCTGAGTATGCGGCCCAATGCGGCTTGGGTTGAACAAACAAGCCTTGATATTATCTGTTATTTTATATTTGCCTTTCACCACCTATCTCGGCTATTAGTCAGCCGCCCTGGCAACAGGGCTCCTGTCCGAGACTGCGGGTATCCCCTTGGGGATTTAAATTTGCCAGCAATAGATGGGTTGAAAGTACGTATGGCCAATGGGCGCTAGCCCTTATTTGGTGCGTCTTTTAGCTTTATCCCCCTCGGACATCATAAGTTTTTTGGTTCTGCTTGAGCAGAGCTGATGTTTATTGCCGGCTATCCGGCGTGAATTGAGGAGAGAGACCATGGCAACAACGGCAGCCAAAAAAGAAATACCAGCCCATCCGCCAAGCACAAATCGTTTGGCCAAAGAAAAGCTGGTTGAAGTTTTGGGAAAAGACCTCAAGGACGTTGAGCTTGTCGTCGTCACGCATCAGCTCGGTTTGACGGCTGATGAAACACTTGATTTGCGTCGTAAGCTGCGCGCCGCCAATGTTGGCTTTAAGGTCGGCAAAAATACGCTTATCAAGCACGCCCTTAAAGGCTCAAAAATTGCGGCACTCGAGAAGTTCCTGCACGGTCCGACAGCTTTGGCCTATTCCAAAGACCCTGTCTCAGCCGCCAAAGTAACAGCCGAGTTCGCCAAGAAAAATGACCGCTTCAAAGTCATTGGCGCCGCTATGGGCGACCAAGTTTTGGATGCTGCCCAAGTTAAGGCGCTTGCAAGTCTGCCGTCGCTCAATGAGCTTCGCGCTAAGATCGTTGGTCTTCTGGTGGCACCTGCTACCAAGATTGCCGGTATTCTACAGGCTCCTGCAGGCCAATTGGCACGCGTCATGTCAGCACGTGGAAGGCAAGCAAGTTAAGTTTTAGGAAAGCGAAGCTGCGGGGTTGCAGCAAAGTGATTGGATTAACTAAGTTCAACAAAGGGAGAGTAAAATGTCGAAGCTAGAAAAATTGGTTGATGAATTGTCGGGCTTGACCGTTCTTGAAGCGGCAGAGCTGTCAAAACTTCTTGAAGACAAGTGGGGCGTCAGTGCGGCGGCCCCTGTTGCTGTGGCGGCTGTAGCCGGCGGCGGCGCAGGTGCTGGTGCGGCAGCGGCTGAAGAGCAAACCGAGTTTACGATCGTTCTTGCTAAAGCAGGTGATAAGAAAATCGAAGTGATTAAGGAAGTTCGCGCCATCACAAATCTTGGTCTGAAAGAAGCCAAGGACCTTGTTGAAGGTGCGCCAAAGACCCTTAAAGAAGGCGTCTCTAAGTCTGATGCCGAGAAGTTCAAGAAGCAGCTTGAAGCTGCTGGCGCTGCCGTTGAAATTAAGTAATTGTTTCGATCCGCTCGTTTAAAATAGATTTAAAAGGCGGGGCAAAACCCCGCCTTTTTTATTTTACATCACACTCCACAGTCCGATGATATCTTTTATTTCGCGCAAGTGCTTTTGCGTGAGCGTGTTGGCGTGTTCGGCCCCGCGTATAAGAATTTGGTCAATTTCTGCAGGGTCATTGAGCAGCTGACGCATTTTGGTTGTCATCGGCGCTAGTTTGGCCACCGCCACTTCTGTAAGTGCTGGTTTAAATTTTGAGAACTGTGAACCAGCATATTCCTTGAGGACATCGGCGCGTGACCGATCGGTTAATGCGGCATAGATGGTGATAAGATTATCAGCCTCGGGTCGTTTTTGTAGTTCTGCCAGGGTATCTGGCAATGGTTCGGGATCGGTTTTTGCCTTTTTGAACTTCAGTGCAATGGTATCGGCGTCATCAGTCAGATTAATTCTTGAATAATCGCTCTCCTCGGACTTGCTCATTTTCTTCGTGCCATCACGTAGGGACATGACACGTGCGGCTTCGCCAAGGATCTGAGGTTCAGGCAGAGGAAAATATTCGCTGTTATAACTCCGGTTAAAGGCAGCCGCGATATCGCGCGTTAATTCCAAATGTTGTTTTTGATCTTCGCCGACAGGCACATGGGTGGCTCTATAGATCAGGATGTCGGCTGCCATCAATACAGGATAGGCATAGAGCCCAAGGAGCTCCAAATCGCGGTTCTTGCCAGACTTTTCTTTGAATTGCGTCATACGATTGAGCCAGCCCAAGGGTGTTTGTGTGGCTAAAATCCAGGCCAGTTCTGTGTGCGCCGAGACGGCGCTTTGGACGAACAAGGTGCTTTTGTTCGTATCAATGCCCGCGGCTATATAAGCAGCGGCCGTTTCGCGCACGGCCTGTTTTAGTTTTTGAGGATCTTGCGGAACGGTTATGGCATGTAAATCGACAACACAGTAATAGCACTCGTAATCACGCTGCATCTTCACCCAGTTTTTGAGCGCGCCCAGATAATTGCCTAAGTGCAAATTGCCAGTTGGCTGCATGCCGGAAAGAATGCGTCTCATGAAATCCTCTAAATGACCGTTGGCTTTCTACGTAGTATTTTTAAGGCCTCTTGCCAACGCATGGCGCCCGTTACTTGCAGCAGAAGACCATAAGCAATGGAAGATACGCCAATAATGGCTGAAAGAGCAAAAACCTCTGCTGCTAAATGGCCGGGCGTAAACCAAGTATCAAAAACATTGTTTAAGATTGCCGTAATGAGGCACATACCAACTGTACAAAGTAGGATACGGGGTATGCGGAAAAAAAACTTGCTGTCGCCCATTTTACCGCTTGAGCGTCGCAACTGAATATATAGCAAGATAGCATTAGTCCAGGTTGCTAGGCTATTCGCGAGCGCTATGCCGATATGATGTAGGGGGTCAAGCAATAATAAAGCACAACTAACATTTGTAGCCATGGCGATGACGGCAACTTTGACAGGCGTTTTTGTGTCTTGCCGGGCAAAAAATCCCGCAGCAAAGACTTTAACGAGAAGAAATGCTGGTATGCCAAGTGAATAAGCCGATAGGGCTTGCGCCGTCGCGATTGTATCCTGATGGCTAAAGACCCCATGTTCGAATAAAGTTTGAATAATTGGCTTTGAGACCATAACTAATCCGACTGTGGCAGGCAAACCAAGCATCAAACAGAATTCTACGGCTCGGCTGAGGTAATGCCGTACGTGATCGTGCTTGCCGTCCTCAACATGCCGTGACAGTAGGGGCAATAAGGTTGTTGCTACAGCAATACCAACAATGCCTAAGGGAAGTTGGTTCAAGCGGTCCGCATAAAAAAGATAGGAAACGGCACCTGTCGGCAAAGTCGACGCTAATATTGTCGAAAGTAAAATGTTGATTTGCGCCGCTCCAGCACCTATGGCGCCTGGTCCTACACGTTTGAATAAGAGTTTACTCTGGAGCGTCAATTTTGGGAGGGCCAAGGGTATCGACACGCCGGCACGGTAACAACTTATGGCAAGCCATAACATTTGAACAACACCCGAAATGGCCACGGCCCAAGATAAAGTGTAGCCAGCATGAAGATTGAAAGTACGTGACAAAAAAAGACCAGCAATCAAAACAAGATTAAAAGTAATAGGTGAGGCAGCACCTGGGCCAAATTTTCCCTGGGCATTCATGACGCCGCTTTGGAGCGCCGTGATTGAGATCAGCGCAAGATAAGGGAAGGTTATTTCGCTAAAATCAACGGCAAGCTTGTATTTTGTTTGATCGTCTTCAAATCCCGGTGCCAAAACGCGAATAACAATCGGCATGAAGAGCATGATAAGTATTGAGAAGGGAATAAGAATGGCCAATAAAAGAGAAAGCGCCTGGCCGGCAAAACGTTGTGCTGCTTCTTGGCCCTTTTTTTGTTTCTCGGCCGTATAAAGCGGAACAAAGGCTGCCGAGAAAGCGCCTTCTGCAAACAGACTGCGAAATAGATTGGGTAAACGCTGAGCGACAAAAAAGGCATCAGCAACGGGTCCTGCACCCAAAAGCGCCGCCGTGAGCGTATCGCGGATGAAACCAGCAATACGGCTGAGTACAGTTAAGCCACTTACGGTAAAAAGAGATCGCGCAAAATTCATGGGCGGTTTATGGCATAATTATTATCAGTTGGTAAAAAACACAGAGCACGAGGGAGAAACATAAAGCAGGTGCAAATGGAAATTCTCTGTCTTCGCTGATCCGCCGCCAAATAAAGCTAAAAATGATACCGATGATACCAGCCCCGGCCAGAAACCAGGGTGCTAGATGAGGCGGTAGCCAAAGTCCTGCGGCAGTAAAAAATTTTACATCACCAAGACCCAGCATTTCTTTTCCGCGCCAGCGGCTATACACAAGCGCAAAAAAGAGGCCGAGAATGAGAAGTAAAGCCGCTGTGATTAGACAGAGCCAAATATCGGCCCCCGAAAGCCAGGCCCAACTGAAACCGCAAATCGCAAGAACGAAATTAAGTTCATCTGGGATAATACCGAAATGAAGATCAATCAGAGCCAGGGCAGGTAATATACCAAGGCCAAGACATAAAGGTATAGAACCCCACCCGCCGCCTACGAAAATCATAGCGGCAAACCCAAGGCCAAAGCCGGCAAGTTCTGTGGCTGGTTGCGCCCATAGTTTCTTGCGTTTACCGCAGGGACAGGGAAGGAGACTGGCTTTTCGTCGGCTTAGCCATCCCAGCAAGGGAAAGATCTCAAACCAACGATATGGTCGCAAACAAAAGACGCATTCTGGCCAGCGGCTTTCGCCCGGGAGGCGGTCAGCGGCGCGCCAACCAAAGCTGGCGGCAAGCGAAGCGCTGAGGAGACCCAGAAGGCCACCACCAATGAGATGTAACATGAGAGGGAGGATGCGTTCGGTCACATAACAACTTCGGCTCGAATAGGGGAGGCGCCTATTCGAGCCGAGATCGTATTAAAGGGCAAGAGGGCAGTTACTTACGTAAACCCAGAACCGCCGTTCTTGCAGTTTGCCTTGACGGGGCATTCGGTGATGGATGGGGTGTCATATCCCCTACAGGTGTTGCGTAAGCGTCAATAGCGCTTCTTGCTGTTTCGGCACTTGAAGCGATTCTGCGTCCGGCTTGGTGGCCCGGCGTCCAGCGTTGGGCATGGCCTTGTACTTTTCGTAGAGCATGATCTACGTCTGATGTGGCGGAGGTTCTTCCTCTCGAATCTGTGTGAGCAGAAGCTAGGCCTATAAGGGACTGATCGGTAACATGGCGAAAATCAGTTGCGGTCATCATTACTCTCCAAGGTTTTGATAATAGTTTGTGCGCGCATTAAATAGTCTGGTATTTCAATGTCAGACAGGACCAACTTCGTTTGATCAACACCAGTAAAACATGCGTCGGCAACGTCGCGAAGTTCGTTCGTTAATTCGGTTAATTCAGGCAATAGTTCATCCGGACAGTCGGCTTTCGCGCTTTCCATCTCTTGGATTACGTCATCAACGTATTTTTTTAATTCAACAAAAGCGTTTCGTTCAGCCTGGATATCTTCCCATTCTCTCATAACGCTATAAACGGTGGATTTGATAACCGGCCAATGGTCGCCTTCGGCACCCATTTCATGGCCCGCAACGAGCAAAGCATTGCGGACTAGGTTGACCATTTCGGCTTCAGATAGTTCTTTTTTAGCCATGGCATAAATCCTTTTGCCTATTTTTATTCTATCACGTCACGCTGAAACTAATTCTGGGTAAAATACGTTTTGACAGACAAGCGGTACCATTGTTGTGCTTAAAGAAGCTTTAAAAATGCTTGTTTTTATTGATGTTTAGCGAGGGATCGACAAAAAGATGCTATCCTTGGGCATGCAAGTATTTAATCTGGCTGCAAACAATAAACTTTGAAATAAAGGCGTTAGGCTTCCCAAAAATGGGAAGCGCTTTAGGCCAAATCGAAAATCAGTATTTCACTGTTATCCGTAGCCTTGAGAATAACTCTATCCGTATCAGACCAGTTGGCGCCGTCGCCAGCCTCAAGTTGCTGGCCATCAACGATGACAGCTCCACGGGCGATCTGTAGCCAACCGCCACGATTAGGCGCCAAACTAAAGTCAGCCGTTTGACCTTTGGTTAGCTTTGCAAGCCATAGATTAGCATCCTGTTGCAAGCTGATTGATCTGTCGCGACCATCGCGTGAGGCAATCAAGCCAAATTTACCCGACACGGAATCTTCGTTGATGGTTTGCTGCGCATAAGAAGGAGTTCCGCCTCGCTTTTCAGGTAAGATCCAAATTTGTAGCAAATGTACTTTCTCGGATTGAGACGCATTGAATTCGCTATGCATAATACCGCTGCCAGCGCTCATACGTTGAATTTCGCCGGGCCGGATTGTGGCACCGGTGCCAAGGCTGTCTTTGTGGGACAGAGCGCCTTCCATAACGTAAGTGATGATTTCCATATCGCGGTGGCCATGGCTTGGAAATCCGCCGCTTGGGGCTATGACATCTTCATTGATGACACGTAGGCTGCGAAAGCCCATATGAGCGGGATCGTGGTAATCGGCAAACGAGAAACTGAAACGGCTCTCGAGCCAATCAGCGCCACCAACACCGCGTTCGTCTGAGGGTCTAATTGCAAGATTAGTCATAGAAACAATATAGGGATTGATCGCAGCTATTTAAAGGGCAGCTAATGAACGGTCCTGTCGCCGCGGGGATGTTGCTCCATTTCTCTGTGCTCAAGCTTATGGGCGACATTGACCAAATCTTGGCGCATCCGCATATTGGCTTGAGCCAAGTTCTGCAATTGTTGTTCGTTGGAGTGTTGTTGTTTTTGGATCTGGGCGACGGCCTCACCGACACGCTGGGCGGTACGAACCTGTTGACTGGCGACTTCGGTAAGCGCAGTCGATACCGTTTCACGCAGTTTGCGCAGCCACATCACGGCCACAACGACAAAGCCAGTGGCCGCAATGGCGGTAACGAGAGCAAAAGCGAGAACGAAATCCAACATCGGCATAACCCCGGGGCCTTCTTTCCAAGCCGGATGATCCTAGCAAATAGTCAGGGGGTTTGGCTATCGCTTTAAATCTTTCAGTATTGAAAGGGGCGCGTGGCCGCCATTTAAGCGGGCTCTATAGACCTGTAAATTCTCAATAATACGCTGTACATAGTTGCGTGTTTCAGGGACGGGTATAGACTCGATCCAATCAACGGGATCGATCGCAGCATTGCGCGGATCGCCGATTTGGCTAAGCCATTCATGGACACGCCCAGGTCCGGCATTGTATCCGGCCAAGGCTAACACATAAGAGCCATCAAACTGGTTCAGTTCACTTTGCACGAAGGCTGTACCTAGCCGTAGATTGTAGTTCGGATCTGTCAGATAGGCGTCTTTGTATTTAATACCCATATGTTTTGCGACGGCATGTGCCGTATGTGGCATGAGTTGCATGAGGCCGCGAGCGCCCACGGGGCTACCTGCATTTGGATCAAACATGCTTTCTTGCCTTATGAGCGCATAAGTAAACGCAGGCTCAGGTGGCATCGGCACATGATGTTCGAGCACGGGAAATCCGCCTGATGCGATAAGCATATTTCTTTGATTGGCAGCTTTAACAGTCTCAATGGCAAGATCCGGTCGCTTGATGCGATAGGCAAGCTCGGTCAGTAAAACAAAATCAGCTCTTTGTGTCGTGCTATCTATGACTGTTTTAAAGAATACACTCGCTCGATCATATTCTCCGACATCATAAAGTCTGCCAATGGCTCGAATGATGTCGCGACGGAAAAATTTATCACGTATATTGGGTGGAATCGGTGGATCTGAGGTCGCCGAAAGGATGGGATTACTCCATAATCTTGTCGCTGCCAGCTGACCATAAAATGTTGTATTGAGCGCGGCAGCTGTTTCGTAGGATTGCTCGGCCTCAATTTTGTTGTTGAGAACTTCGTAAGCCCGACCGAGCCAATAGGCACCCCGCGCACGGCTGATCGGTGTTGTAGCGCTGTCAAATAAGACTTCGAAATGTTCCTGCGCTTCGCTAGGTTTATCGAGGAAGCGCAAGGCAAGCCAGCCGGCTAGAAACTCGGCTTGGACCAGAGATTTTGCCGTCGTCTGTCCATGGTCAGCGGCTAACTTATAAGCCAGATTGTAGTTATGTTGATCCATAGCGCGGTGGATCATAATGTTGCGCTCATTCCACCACGCATCGGGTCGGCCTAGCTCTGCCGGCGCGTGTAAAAGCATTTCATTTGCTTCATCATCGAGATTATTACGAACACGCCACCTTAGACGCTGATAGAGGAACCCAGGATCATCCTGCCACGAAGAGGGCACGTGGTTGGCGAGATCGTCAGCGTTACTGGCTTGCGTGCTAAGCGAAATACGCGCTTCTGCAACAGTTTTCATTTCAGGTGTAGCGAAATTATACATGCGGCGAGCATTAATGGTGTCGTTATTCCATAACAATCGATCAAGACGTTCCCAATGATCGTCAATTTGTAAAAATCGTTCGAAGCGGGCGTGAAATGCGGTTAACTCGTCAGCGCCGAATTCGCCTTCTACCCAACGGGTGCGAATAAGATTATGGACGTCTTTGGTTTGACCGATGACATCAAGGGCATCAATGTACCGGTAAAATCCGACCAAAGTTTGCGGCGGATAGGCCGCAAGCCAGCTGACGACTTCAACAGGACTGGTGCTCAAAGGAATTTTCTGTTCGGCAATCGCCAGAATACCTTTGATGCCCGGCCAGTCAGGGTTGTCCCTAACAAAGCTTGCCATTTCTTCATAGCCGACATCGTTGCCGGGTTGTGCCATCTGGTACGCGCGGAATATTTTGTAAAGCAACTGATCGTTAATATGCGAGGCTATACTTGCCGCTTGATCGGCATGGCCGGCATCTAAGGCTGCAAAGGCATGTCGTATATTCTGGGCTTCAAGCGTCGACGCCTCAGCCTGACCGATAAACAGGCCTAGTAATAATAGACAGCAGAAGGCGAAGATGCGGGTCATCAGGCGAAATAAGGTCGATAAAAACGAATCCAGTTCATGGGACTTAACAGATTTTAGTGGGGCAAGGCAATCAAACTTACCCTGGGCACTCTTTTGCAATTGGATCGATGACATCAAAGTTGTTACCGGAAAGATTGTCAGGTAAGCCTTTGGGTATGAGTGACAAAAATACATCCGAGCGGGCCAAGGCCCAACGCTACGTTGCCATGAACCGGCGCGCGCGGCATGACTACTTTATTACCGATACGATCGAAGCCGGTATCGTCTTGGAAGGCACGGAAGTGAAATCTTTGCGCTCCGGACAAGCCAGTATTCAAGAATCTTTCGCGGGCCCCAAAGATGGCGGTCTTTTTTTGCTCAATGCCTACATCCCTGAATATAAGAAAGCAGGCTCACACCTGCAGCACGAAACACGTCGACCACGCCGTCTGTTATTACATAAACGTGAAATGAATAAATTGATGGGCGTTGTTGGGCGCGAGGGCATTACCCTGGTGCCGCTTGGGATTTATTTCAATCGACGCGGGATTGCCAAAGTGGAGATCGGTCTTGCCAAAGGTAAACACAAAGCGGACAAGCGCGAAGCGATCAAAAAGCGCGATTGGGAACGCGACAAAGCAAGAATTATGCGTTCTAGATAGTGGCTTTGTTAAGCGACGTCTTGAATTTCTTCTTGGGTGGTTTCAAGATTCTGAGCCACTTCCTTCAGGTTAGGTTGGCCGCCACCCTGTTGCTGGCCCTCAACGCGGGCACGAGCAATATGGGGCATCAGTTCTTGCAGTTCGATAAAGTTATCGGCCTGACGGCGTAATTCATCGGCAACCATAGGCGGCGATGAGCGCATCGTGCTAACGACACTAACACGAACGCCTTTGCGCTGAATGGCCTCAACCAGGCGACGGAAATCACCATCGCCAGAGAAAATGATGATGTGGTCGACATGCTCAGACATCTCCATCACGTCGATGGCAAGCTCGATGTCCATATTACCCTTTATTTTGCGGCGACCGAAGGCGTCCGTGAACTCTTTGGTCGGTTTTGTGACCATCGTATAGCCGTTATAATCCAGCCAATCGACCAAGGGCCGAATAGGTGAATATTCCTCGTTTTCGATCAAAGCGGTGTAATAAAAGGCGCGCACTAGACGGCCGCGACCAGCAAAAACTTCAAGTAACCTCTTGTAATCTATGTCAAAACCTAGTCCACGGGCTGCTGCGTAAAGATTGGCGCCATCGATAAACATTGCGGCGCGCTCTTCTTTATAAAATATCATTTTTTCCTCGTTTAACTGATGTGACGAACAATCGTGAAAGGCTATCCAAGCTTCAAGGTATATCTCAAAAATCTACCCCAACCTTATACTCGAATTGCCTAAAAATGGCAATCCAAATCGTTAAGCCGCTCGAATCGAAGGCGCAGTAGATACGCCAAAAGACATTATGGCACAAGATGACAATTAATAAATTCAACTAGCAAAACATTCTCACCATTGATTTCAATATGTTACATATCGCCTTTAAAATTCGTTCCTTTAAAAAACAATCTTGGCAGCAGATTTCATATTGTGGTAAGTTGCTGGCAATATTTGGTAGGTAGATCTACAGTTGATAATAAAACTGTAATGCATGTACAAAGACATGAAATCGAAACAATGAGGGACATACAATGGCGCGCGTAACAGTTGAAGATTGCGTTTTACAAATTCCTAACCGCTTTGATCTGGTTATGCTTTCAGCGCATCGCGCCCGCGCTTTGGCATCGGGTGCCGAGCTTAAACTTGAACGTGACCGCGATAAAAACCCAGTAGTTGCTCTGCGTGAGATTGCTGAGCAGAAACTTGATCTTGGTGGGTTACAAGAATCGCTGATTAAAGGTCTACAGAAGCGCATCGAGCCTGATCAACCTGAAGAAGAAGTTGTCGAACTCATGGCCGGTGAACAGCAGAATTGGATTGGCGCTGCTGAAGATGAAGCCGACGAAGAAACTGAAATTGAAGATGATTTTGAAGATGAAGAAACGGCAGGCGAACAGCCAGCCGATGATGGCCTCGGCAATGCAGCCTTTGAAGATGAAGTCGTCAAAGAATAATTGGACACTCATTTCAGGCTTACGTGAATACGAAGGCAATATTTTTTTAAGTATTTATTCTATGGCGAGTTGTAGGAGTAATGAGCGGTATAGCCGTAAATAGCTCGAGCCAGACGGCAGATCTTGGGTTTCCCAAAGCTGCTGTAGAAATAGGCCGCCATGGCCCTATTACGATCGATTATCTTTGCGCCTTAGTAGAAAACCAGGGAATGGATTCGGTGCCTGTTCGGCAAGCTGCTGAATGGGCTATGGGCGCTCAGCGAACGATGATGGCGCTGCAGAAGGACTGGCGGCCCTACGATTATCCGCTTGGTGTCGCTACAACAGTGGCTGCTCTCCAACTCGACCGTTCAGCAACAGCTCAAAAAGAATCTCTGGAGCCTATTATCGCAGCCCTCTTACACGGAGCTGTAGCTGTTGACGTCATTTCATTATCTGACATCGAAGAAACGTTTGGAGTTGGCGTTGCCAGTCTAACGGATGAAGTAACAAGAATTACAAAAATCAGACGTAATATTCATGCCCAAAGAGAACTCACAGAAAGGGAGCTCAGTTATAATCAAATACAGTTTGAACTGGGCCAAGAAGCACTTTGTTCGCTACCCAGTAGCTCGAGGGTCATTCCAATAAAAATTGCTGATTGTTTGCAAACCATGCGGACTTTGGGAAACATTAAGGTTGGCTGGAACGGCCGGGGCGAATTCGATGGTGGCGCTGAAGAGCGGATTCGCGTTGCTCTATTTGCTGACGGTATCTTTTTACCAATAATGCATGGATTTGAATGGGATGATGCGTCGCAAGAACTAGAGCAACTCATCATGAAACATATCGACCCGGATGCTACTAATAGAATTGCGGAAGGCATGAAAAGATTTGGAAACAAGGGAGCGTTGGTGAGGCGGATCGAAGGAAGATTAAGGGAAACTATCCGTCCAAACCGTACAAAAATTAGATATAGAAATTCACTTTATAGACGTGTGTTGATAAGGCTACAGCGTACAAATAATAAAATTGGACGATTTGTAAACAGGGGCGCGAAGAAGAGAAATTATCCTGAGTGGCTAATTAGCGCATTACAAGAACTTGCGAACCCTCTCCTTTCAGTTGTGCATGAAGTCTTGGACTCGAGAGTACATCAATTTAAGGCCATTACAGTTTTTGGTAGAGCGAAGAGTGATTACGCCATTTGGAAAAAAATGCTTCGCAGGCAAGCCAGAAGGACTTACGACAATAACAGACAATTGGAACAACCGGCCGCAGCAAATACTGTAGGCGACGATAGTAGCGCAGGGGGGCTAAACGAAAGGTACTCCTATATTGTTAGAGAAGATGCATTTGATGAATTGTTTGCAGGTGTTCAAGACAAATTTGCTTTCAGATGCCGTGTCACTAACGGGAATGATCAGGATAGCTACCGTATAGCTATGGCATTGCAAGGCGTGTACGGCACAGTGCCGGACTTGCATCATGATTACTTAGCAAATCCTAGGGGCGATTACAGAGTCTTGCATGTTGGTGTCAATACGATTGATCCCCATGCTGGAAGGGTTGAGACTGAAATTCAGATATTTAGAGAAGCTGATGAAGTAGCTAGTTATTCTGGGCCACAGCATAATCATCCAAGATATAAGCGCACAAAATCTGTTTTTGGCTTTCTTAAGGCTTATCATCACGCACAAAGACATAGATCGTACTATCTGTTTGATAATTATCCTCTGCTTCAGGAAATTCGCGGAAATATGCAAGCTAGGCGAAGAGGCTACAGATTGTTGCCGCGTACGCGGCCGCGGCGTGTGATAGCTTTGGGCAATGATGGGGCGTACGTACCGATTAATGTGACCGAAGGGGCCGACCCCTTAAAACCTAGTTATCCAACAATAGGGGACTTTGCTTATGCCGTACACTCAGACATGGCGACACATGTCGTGGCGGCTGTGGTTAATGGGGCTTACTGGGATCTAAAAAAGCCTGGTGCTGTATTTGATTACAACATAGTAACCGGAGATGAGATCACTCTTATACAAGATCCTCAATACAATAATTTAGAACGATGGATGGGACATCTTCGTGTAAAGTCGAGCCGAGAAGAGCACCGCAGACGTATGAATCAGTTAAAAAGGACACAACTCGGTAATCGGCTTGCTCAGACGTAAAACAGTTCCTATGTTTGTTTAACTCCTATCGTTGCTTATCGTGATTGATGTGTCAGGTGAAATAACTAAGGCCACGGCTAAGCCATCTCGCATGATGCGGCAGTATGAGCTGGTTGAGCGCGTGCGCGTCTACGATCCTAGTGTTGACGAGGATCTGCTAAACCGCGCCTACGTTTTTTCGATGCAGGCGCATGGCACCCAGACGCGTGCCTCCGGTGACCCTTATTTCTCGCATCCGCTTGAGGTTGCCGGCATTTTGACCGAAATGAAAATGGACAGCACCACCATTGCAACGGCGCTACTCCATGACACAGTCGAAGACACCCTCGCTTCGCTTGAAGATATTCAAAAGCAATTTGGTCCCAATGTAGCACGTCTCGTGGATGGCGTTACGAAATTATCGCGTATTGAGCTGCAAAGCGATCAAGCCAAACAAGCTGATAACTTCCGTAAACTTGTATTGGCGATGTCGGAAGATATTCGGGTACTGCTGATTAAACTTGCTGACCGTCTGCACAACATGCGGACACTCCATCATCTTAAAGATCCTGAAAAACGCAAACGCATTGCGCGCGAAACGCTTGATATCTATGCGCCTTTAGCTGAGCGCATCGGCATCGAAAAAATGCAGGATGAACTCGAAGATCTAGCTTTTGCTGAGCTCAATACAGACGCGCGCAACAGCATTATAGCCAGGCTCAATTTCTTGCGCAGCGAAGGTGGCGATGTTGCCAATAAAGTACTTAAAGAATTGCGTAGCGTGCTTGAGCAGTCTGGGATTAAGGCAGAAGTTCATGGCCGAGAAAAAGCGCCTTATTCAATTTGGCGCAAGATGCAGCGTAAAAACGTCGCCTTTGAACAGTTGTCCGACATTATGGCGTTTCGTATTACCGTCGATACAATTGAGCAATGTTATCAGGCGCTGGGAGCAATCCACAGCCGCTATCACGTCGTTCCTGGGCGTTTTAAAGATTACATCTCGACGCCAAAGCCAAATAAGTATCAGAGCTTGCATACCGGCATTATTGGTCCTGAAAAGCAGCGTATTGAAATTCAAATCCGCACAAAGTCTATGCACGAAGTGGCCGAGCTTGGCGTGGCTGCACACTGGACATATAAGTCAGGAGAACAACGAACCGATGGCACCCAATATCGATGGTTGCGCGAACTCCTCGATATTGTCGAACACGCGCAAAAACCGGAAGAATTTCTGGAGCATACCAAACTCGAGTTATTTCAAGACCAGGTTTTTTGTTTTTCGCCGAAAGGCGATCTGATCGCCTTGCCGCGCGGGGCGACACCTGTTGATTTTGCCTATGCCGTCCATAGCGGGGTCGGCGATACATGTGTTGGCGCCAAGGTCAATGGCCGCATGGTGCCTCTGCGTACTGTCTTACATAATGGCGATCAGGTTGAAGTGGTTACACAAAAGGGCGGCTCGCCGTCGCCGGCTTGGGAGCGCTTTGTTGTCAGTGGCAAGGCGCGTTCGCGCATCCGCAAATTTATTAGAACGCAACAGCGTGCGGAATATGTAACTTTAGGCCGCTCTATGCTGGAAAAATTATGTAAACAAGAAGGTGTTTCATTCGCTGAAAAAGCTTTTGAAGCTGTTGCCAAGAATTTTCAAGCAGGCTCACTCGAAGATCTCTACGCAAATGTGGGGGCATCTTTACAGCCCATACGTGATGTCTTTAATGCAGGTTTTCCAGAGCACCGCGCCAAAGCTGATGATAAAACTGACAAAAGCGGGGAAAAAATTGCGCTGACGACCAAACCGAAAGCGCGCTCTCTCACGACGCCGTTAACATTGAAAGGATTAATCCCGGGTATGGCCGTGCATTATGCGCGTTGCTGTCACCCGCTACCGGGCGATGCCATCGTCGGTATCGTTACGACTGGTAAAGGGGTTACCATTCATACGCAAGATTGTGAAACGCTAGAAAGCTTTGCGCGCGTACCTGAGCGTTGGATCGATGTGGGGTGGGACGATGGACATGGAAAAGAGGAAGGGCTCGTTGGCCGCCTGACGGTGGTTTTGACCAATCTGCCAAATAGTTTTGGCACCTTGACGACGATTATTGGCAAAAATAACGGTAATATTACTAATCTAAAAATCACGAACCGTACACCTGAGTTTTTCGACATACTCGTCGATGTCGAAGTGCAGGACGTTAAACATCTAACCAATATTGTCGCGGCTCTTCGCGCGAACGGCGCCATAAATTCTGTCGAGCGGACAAAAGGAAGATAGCCGGTTAATAAGACTAAGTCAGCGTTAACTCGCGGAATGCTATTCCCATGACGTGAACGGGGCCTGTGACCATATTAATTTCTTGAAGTAAATTATGACGCAATAATTCGATTTGATCTTTGCTGCGCATGTCTTGTTTTGTGACGGAACGAAAATAATTAAACACCCGATCCATAATACGAGGTTGGTAATCTGCCAGTCTTTCCTTATCTCCATCGGCAACTTCAAGGCTAATTGTAACTTTCATATGGCCTGTTTTGCCGTTGATCGGTGCCGACGACAAAGTCATGCGCGGCAGATCATAGTAGCTGGTTGTCTGGTGACCTTGTTTATTTGCAAAAACCTTTAAAATATGAACTTGACTATAGTCGGAGAAAAAGCTCATGGAGCCCAGAAAAACCAGGACAGCAATATAGAGCATCGTAAATAGGATAAATTTTCTGTTGCCCACTACGTGCTCCTTAAATTGGGTCATTGGCAACTATTTCTCAATACCAGTGGTGCTAACCATAATACCTAAACCACATTTTTATTGGGATGCTTTGGGAAGAATATATCTATAGTCATTAAGGTTCTCTTGATGTCGCTCAACGAAGGGCATTTCTGGCAATATAAGGACATAAAATAACCAGAACTTTCTTGGCATAGGCGTCTTAGCCCGTTAGTATCCGCGTATGCCTCATAAAATTGTACCAATTGCCGCCGATCATCGCGGATTTGAATTAAAAGCTAGGTTTATTACCTGGCTTAAAGAACATGGGTTTGAACCAAAAGATTTGGGCACCCACAGCCAAGAGCGCTGTGACGCTCTGGACTTTGCCAATAAAATGGCTGCTGAGTTAAAGCATGAAGACCAACGTGGCGTGCTTATTTGCGGCTCAGGTCAAGCCATGGCTATGACTGCAAATCGCTACCGAAATCTCCGGGCGGCACTCTGTACAAATTCAACTCTGGCACGCTTGGCGCGCGAGCATAATGATGCCAATGTACTTGCTATCGGCGCCGATATTATAGGTTCCGAAGTGGCGCTCGATTGCCTCAAGATTTTTTTGGAGACCAATTGTCTTGGCGGCCGGTACGCCGAGCGCCGCCAGCGATTGACAGATTTAGGCGGCTTGTAACCCATATTTGTAACCGATAGGAGTAGATGATGAGTGGAGTAGCGGCAAAAATGCAAACAATGAGCGGGAAACAAAATTCTTTTTTTGGTGTTTCCGTCTCTGAAGGCGATCCGGAACTTTATCGCTCTATTGAAGGTGAGTTGGCGCGTCAGCAGGATAATATCGAGCTTATTGCATCCGAGAATATTGTTTCAAAAGCGGTACTCGAAGCGCAAGGTTCGGTCCTCACGAATAAATACGCCGAAGGCTATCCCGGCAAGCGCTACTACGGCGGGTGCAATCAAGTCGATATTGCCGAAGCTTTGGCCATCGAACGTGCTTGCAAACTCTTTGGCTGTACATTCGCTAATGTACAGCCGCATTCGGGCGCGCAGGCAAATCAGGCCGTTTTTTTCGCGCTCTTACAACCAGGCGATACGATATTGGGTATGTCGTTGGCAGCTGGCGGGCACTTGACGCACGGCGCGTCTGTTAATCAGTCGGGCAAATGGTTCAAGGCTATTCAGTACGGCGTTCGCAAAGATGACCATCGTATCGATATGGATGAAGTTGCGCGTCTTGCGCGCGAGCACAAACCAAAACTTATTATCGCCGGAGGCTCGGCCTATCCACGTGTCATCGATTTTGCGGCATTTCGCAAAATTGCTGATGAAGTAGGGGCCTATTTTATGGTCGATATGGCCCATTTCGCTGGTCTCGTTGCTGGTGGTGTTTTCCCAAGCCCCGTGCCGCACGCGCATGTAACAACGACGACGACACACAAGACCCTGCGCGGACCGCGCGGGGGCATGGTTTTGTCAAATGATCCAGAGTTGGGTAAAAAAATTAATTCTGCCGTATTCCCGGGATTACAGGGCGGCCCCTTGATGCATGTCATAGCTGCCAAAGCTGTGATGCTGGGCGAGGCGTTGCGACCGGACTTTAAGATATACGCCAAAAATGTCATCGACAATGCACGCGCCTTGGCTGGCACTTTGGTCAAGCACGGCTTCGATATTATTTCAGGCGGTACCGACAGTCACATTGTTTTGGTTGATTTGAGACCTAAAAACCTAACAGGTAAGGCAAGTGATCATAGCCTTGAGAATGCCGGCATGACGTGCAACAAAAATGGCATTCCCTATGATCCATTACCACCTACGGTGACATCGGGTATTCGTCTTGGAAGTCCTGCTGCCACGACCCGCGGCTTTGGTACGGCAGAGTTCAACCAGGTAGGCGATATGATCGCCGAAGTGCTCGATGCTTTGCGTAAACAGAACTCTGAGGATAATTCAACTGCAGAACAAGCTGTTCGTAAACGCGTTAAGGAGTTGTGCGCTCACTTTCCGATTTATTAAAACGGTTAAAAGCCAGCTTCAACAGTGCAATACAAGCTGTTGAGCTTTAACCCCTTTACCTGCTAGATTTAGTGGGCAATCAGGGAAAAGGGAAGCTCGATGCGGTGCCCGTTTTGTGGACATGAGGACACACAAGTTAAAGATAGCCGTCCGACCGAGGATAATTCGGCGATTAGGCGTCGGCGATTTTGCAACAATTGTGGCGCTCGTTTCACGACCTTCGAGAGAGTGCAGTTACGCGATATAACTGTGATTAAAACCGACGGCACAAAAGAACCCTTCGATCGCGATAAACTCATGCGTTCGATGAAGATTGCCTTACGTAAACGTCCTGTTGAAGATGATCGTATGGAGCAGGTGCTCAACAGCATTGTTCGCCAACTCGAATCGCTTGGTGATATGGAAGTCACAACACCAAAAATTGGCGAACTGGTCATGGAAACTCTGCGCGCACTCGATCACGTAGCCTATGTGCGCTATGCGTCGGTCTATAAAGATTTCCGCTCACCCGGCGATTTCAATGAGTTTGTCGATACGCTTAAACGCGAAACGGCCTGAGCGCCAAAGGTTTCGCCATGTTCACCGGAATCATTCAGGATATTGGCGAAATCTCAGCCATCGACAAACGCGGCGATTGGACGTTGACCGTTATCGCCAAAAAATTGCCACTTGATAAGATTAATTTAGGCGCTTCAATTTCGTGCAGCGGAATTTGTTTAACGGTGATTGAAAAACAATCGGCGCAATTTAAAGTTCAGATCTCTGCGGAAACAGTGGATAAAACTACGGCAAAAAAATGGCGCCAAGGCCAACGCTTAAATTTGGAATGTGCGTTACGGTTAGGGGATGAACTCAGCGGACATTTGCTTTCCGGACATATTGATGGTGTTGCGCGTATTACGAATAAACGTGGTGAGGGTGACAGTCAGCGGTTTGAGTTCGAGATACCAAAGGCGTTTTCCAAATTTATTGCCCCTAAAGGATCTATATCGCTCGACGGCGTGTCACTGACGATCAATGAAGCTTTGAACGCGCACTTCGGTATAAATATCATTCAGCATACCCAGAACGAAACAACCTTTGATGTTGCGCAGGTCGGGGATGAGGTCAATTTTGAGGTTGATATGATGGCGCGCTACATTGTCCGCATGCTTGAACAAAGAGCAGCTTTATGAAATTACATCTCGCCAATGAAGACCATCGCGCTATTTCTTCCCCTGCGGATATTATCGCCGAGGCCCAACGCGGCCGCATGTTCATTCTTGCCGATGATGAGGCGCGTGAAAATGAAGGCGATTTAATTATACCGGCGCAGTTTGCAACGCCGGAAGCCATAAATTTTATGGCCAAGTTTGGCCGGGGACTAATCTGTCTTGCCCTTGAAGCGGAGAAAGTGGAACAGCTTGGCTTGCCGCTGATGGCCCAGCAGAACTCTAATCCGCAACAGACAGCCTTCACCGTTTCGATTGAAGCGCGCGAAGGCGTAACAACAGGCATTTCCGCGGCCGACCGGGCTCACACGATCCAAGTTGCTATTTCACCTCACGCCGGCCCCAAAGACGTCGTAACGCCTGGACATGTATTTCCACTTCTTGCCCGCGATGGTGGTGTTCTGGTTCGAGCTGGACATACGGAAGCTGCAGTTGATCTTGCGCGTTTAGCAGGTCTTATTCCTGCCGGTGTCATCTGCGAGATCATGAATGAAGATGGCAGTATGGCGCGCATGCCGGATCTTATAAAATTTGCTCAATTTCACAATTTAAAAATTGGCACGATTGCTGACCTCATTGCCCATCGGAGGTGCACGGAAACGATCATCGAACGACGCCTGACAACGACGTTTAACAGTGTTTATGGCGGCGCTTTTACGATGCACATCTATATCAATAAGGCCGCCTACGCCGAGCATGTGGCGTTGGTGAAAGGCGATCTTGCGGTGGGCAAAGAACCGCCTTTGGTTCGCATGCACGCGCTCAACGTTCTTGAAGATGTTTTGGGCGATCGTTCCCACAGTCACGGCGGAGAACTTCAGGCCTCTATGCGCATGATTGCTGAAGCCGGGCGCGGCGTTATTGTGTTGTTGCGCGAAGCGCAAGCCGCTAGTCTATCGCAAAAGCTTGAAGCGCAAATAAAAGGTGAAGAACCACCTCGCGAACTGCGTGATTACGGGGTTGGCGCACAAATTTTGCTTGATCTTGGTGTTGGGGATATGATTCTGCTTTCAAACTCACAACGTACAATTGTGGGTCTCGAAGGTTACGGTCTGCGTGTGGTAGAGCAAAGGCCGATTTCAACTAAAGGATAAGTCATGGAAAAGAAGCGGGCGCCAAGCGTTTTTAAATTCAGCCAAAAGCCCCATATCATGATTGTGGAGGGACGGTTTTACAACGATATCGCCGATAAATTATTGCAGGGCGCCAAAGCCGTTTTGGACCGTGCTGAAGCGAGTTATGAAGTTTTTACTGTTCCTGGTTCGTTTGAAGTTCCGGCGGCAATTGTTTACGCCTTAAAATCTTTAAATTTTGATGCTAGCCGTCGCCGTTTTGATGGTTATGTGGCTCTCGGTTGTGTCTTAAAGGGCGCCACCGCGCATGCGGAGATTGTCGGCCAAGAAAGCACACGAGCCCTTCAAGAAGTTATTTTGCGTTATGCCTTGGCTGCAGGTAACGCCATCTTGACTTGCGATACGATTACTCAGGCTCTGGAGCGAGCGGACCCGTCGCGCCAAGATCGCGGCGGTGCGGCAGCTGAAGCTTGCCTGCACATGATTGGCCATAAAAATCATTTCCGACTATCCCCGCAGAAGCGCTGGGTTGCCCGATAAAATGATGACCAAAAGCTCTCTTCAAACATCCTCAGTTGGGGAAAATACGGCCAAGAGATTGGCGCGTTTGGCCGCCGTTCAAGGACTTTATCAGATTGCGCTGACGCAAAATACTGCTGAAAAAATTATCGCCGATTTTCAAGACCACCCGGGTGCTTTGTTACATGAAAAAGGTGAAAATGAAGCTCCTTTACTCGTCGATCTTCAGTTGTTTGGCTCGATTGTCATAGGTGTGAGCCAAAATTTTACTTCACTTGATGAAATGATAGCAGGCGCCACTGATGCCAAAGTATCACCTGAGCGGCTCGAAACTCTTCTGCGTGCGATCTTACGGGCCGGGACCTATGAACTTCATGTGCATAGTCACATTCCGGCCAACGTCATCATCAATGATTATGTCGATGTCACCCATGCGTTTTTCGGTGCGAAAGAACCAGGTTTAGTCAACGCTGTCTTGGACAAGCTTGCTAAGGGACTCCGTTAAACTGGAAAATTGTTTGGCATTTGTGATCGCTGAAGAGGCTTCAACCCATTGAAATTGGCTGTTGTTGTTTGATTTGAATACTTCTTGGTGCGTTAACGGCTCATCAAGTCTTCGCTCCTAAACTATTTTTCAGGGACTTCCCAAACTTCACCGGTGAGGACACCGTTGTATAGATTTTTTATAACCATCACCATGCTTTTGGCGTTCACTTTTGCCAGTACAGAAATGATTCCTGCCTGGGCGGAGGAAGATACAGCGCCAGCAGCGCCAACTGCACCTGCAACGCCACCGCCGCCTAAAAAAGATGCGCCTGAGATGACCGGCAAAAGTAAAAACAATAACGATATAAGCGGCGGAAAATTCGAGGGCGATCCCGTTTTTGTACACATGCCGCCGATGATCTTACCGATTATCACCGACACCGGCGTTGAGCAGATTGTTACCGTTCTCATCGATATAGAGGTCAAGAATTTTGAGACAGCTGATCTCATCCACAGCAATATGCCGCGCGTACAAGACACGTTAATGCGGGCGCTTTATGGCGGTTTGGGGCAGGGTTCTTTGCGTAACGGCAAATTGGTGGATGTGGCAAAAATAAAGGCAAAAGCTACGGAAGCCCTCGTCGATGAGGTTGGCATTAAGGGTGGTGCCGGTGCCGACGCCATTCGCAATGTCCTTATCGAAGGCGTCTCGCAGCGCATGCTGTAAGCCCTTAATTTCAGCCCCTTGCTTTGCCGTACATCTTTAGGCATTCTGCGCGGCGTCCGGTTGAACCCGGTTTAAGTCTTTGACCCACCAGTAAGAAACCACAAAAGTACAGAGGATTCTCATGAGCAACGAGTTTATGCTGATTTTTGGCTGCGGCGTTATTGCGCTGCTTTATGGACTATTAACCGCGCGTCAGATTATGGCCGCTTCTGCTGGTACGCCGCGCATGCAAGAAATTGCCGCCGCCATCCAAGAAGGGGCGCAAGCCTATCTCAACCGTCAATATATGACGATCGCGATTGTGGGCGTGGTCATCTGTATCGCACTTGGCTTGTTCCTTGGTTTGCATGTGGCGATCGGGTTTATCATTGGCTCCATTTTGTCCGGAATAGCCGGCTATGTCGGTATGAATGTGTCTGTACGCGCCAATGTGCGTACAGCGGCTGCTGCGCAGCAGGGCATGCGTCAGGCACTCAATATTGCGTTTAAGTCAGGGGCCATTACAGGATTGCTCGTTGTTGGTTTGGGCCTCTTGGGTGTTGCCGGCTATTATTGCATTCTGTTGCAATGGAAAGGGGCTGATGCTTCACGCTCGATTATAGAGGCCTTGGTTGCTCTAAGTTTTGGCGCCTCGCTGATCTCTATTTTTGCGCGCCTTGGCGGCGGCATCTTTACCAAAGGCGCTGATGTTGGCGCTGACTTGGTTGGCAAGGTAGAGGCAGGGATCCCGGAAGATGACCCCCGCAATCCAGCTGTCATTGCCGATAATGTTGGCGATAATGTCGGTGATTGCGCCGGTATGGCAGCTGATTTATTTGAGACTTATGCGGTTACGATTGTAGCTACGATGTTGCTGGCCTCAAAGTTTTTCAGTGGCGCTGCGCAACAAGTCATGATGATCTTGCCGCTTGTGATTGCGGCTGTCTGTATCGTGGCATCCGTCACAGGAACATTCTTTGTGCGTCTCAGTAAGCGTAGCAAGAACATCATGAGTGCCCTTTATAAAGGCCTTGTCGTTAGCGGCGTGATTGCGGCTGCTTTAATTGCTCTCGTCATTCATCAACTGATTGGTTTTGACGGTATTGCCACTCAAATCGATGGCCGTTCGATTATTGGCCTCGAGTTATTTGAATGTTCGATCATTGGTTTGGCTGTAACGGCTCTTATGGTGTGGATCACAGAATACTATACCTCGACAGCGTTTCGCCCTGTGAGGAGTGTGGCCGCAGCATCAGCTAATGGCCACGGCACGAACGTAATTCAAGGTCTTGCCATATCGATGGAAGCTACGGCTTTGCCGGTCGTCGTTATTTGTATTGGCATTATTTTGGCGCAAATGGCGGCAGGGCTCTTTGGTATTGCCATTGCAGCTACGACTATGTTGGCGCTTGCCGGCATGATCGTTGCCCTTGATGCCTACGGCCCCGTTACCGACAATGCTGGCGGTATCGCCGAGATGTCCAACATGCCCAAAGATATTCGTGTGATCACGGATGCTCTTGATGCGGTCGGAAATACGACAAAGGCCGTAACCAAAGGCTACGCCATTGGTTCGGCGGCTTTGGCGGCTCTGGTTCTCTTCGCGGCTTACATCGAAGACCTTAAATATTATTTCCCTAAGGTTCCGGTGAAATTTGAGCTGCAGAACCCCTACGTGGTTGTTGGCCTCTTCATTGGCGGCATGTTGCCCTATCTCTTTGGCTCTATGGCTATGACGGCCGTTGGTCGTGCGGCAGGTGCTGTTGTGCAAGAAGTACGTCGCCAATTTAAGCAGATCAAAGGCATCATGGAAGGCAAAGCAAAGCCCGAATATGGTGTAGCGGTTGATATGCTTACCAAAGCCGCGATTAAGGAAATGATTGCACCTTCGCTGTTGCCAGTTGTAGCACCGATCGTGCTTTATTTTGTAGTCGATGTCGTTGCTGGACAGGCGCAAGCCTTCACGGCTCTTGGTGCCATGCTCCTTGGTACGATCGTGACAGGCATTTTTGTCGCTATCTCGATGACCTCAGGTGGTGGTGCTTGGGATAATGCTAAGAAGTATATCGAGGAAGGTCATTACGGCGGTAAAGGTTCAGAACCTCATAAAGCTGCTGTTACCGGTGATACCGTTGGCGATCCCTACAAAGATACAGCAGGCCCTGCGGTTAATCCGATGATCAAGATCATCAACATCGTCGCCATATTATTGTTGGCGGTGCTGGCGAGCCTAAAGATGTAAGTCTATGTAAACACACAAATTAACTAAGACTCTTTATACCAAGCCTCGTGAAACCATTCACGGGGCTTGTTTTTTAGGCGGTTTTTTCTCATTTTAGCAACCATAATTATAAGAAATTACTCGTTTAACGAATTTTCGGATAGCTAACATGTCGGATAATCCTGATGAAGAAGCTGGCGCTCCAATACTACTCATTGAAAACGCGTACCCACGGGCGTTTTTAGAGAAGTTTGGTGGAGAAGAAATCGTCCGCGTACACCAGTTCTTAATTGAGTTTTTTGATCGTGGCCTTTTTCCAAGACTGACTGCAGAAGATCGTCAAACTAATCGTGGTGTTAAAGAATGCTCGCAAATAAGTTTAGTAGATATACGTGATATACATCCGATACGAAGTAAGCCTCCAAAAGCGCTTCTTGTAAGTGGAAAAAGCGGAGAAAAAGATACTTTAAAATTCAAGTGGCACGACGATACATCTGCAGGCGAAATTGATTTGCTGCGGTTAAACGGCGACACTGAAGTTTTTGAGGCCAGGGATGCAGATTATGTGCATCAGATGGACGCGGGGCGTGGAGCCATATCTAACCCTTTAAATGCTCGAGAGGTTTTTCATTTCCCTGATCCACTGTCTGCCGTTGATCAGCTTGCTGTTCAAGCAAGTACGAATTTACTTAATAGTGGTTTCACAATGGTAAATCTTAGAGATCAAATGGCCAATCGTGTCCTGTTCCGAGGCTATCATGGTATGTATGTGGTGATGTACAAACAGGAATACGAATACGATGTGAATAACCCGATGGGCAAATGGATGATAGCTGCTGGGCGTGGTGTGCAGCCTGCTGAAAGAAAAGGGCAGTTTATCCGTGTCGCTTGGTATTCCGCCGTGGATAATTTTGTCAGTCAAGGTGATCATAGGTTTGCCATGTCCAATATATTAAGTCCGGAAACACAGGAAATCGATGGGTTTACGGTGCCAGAAAGAGATTGGACACGAACGCTACCTCGACCATGGGATCTAAACTTGCAGAAACTAAGAAGAAATTAAAAATTTACTTAGAGGTCTTGATGTGTCTGGTTACCCTGAAAGAGAGTCTCACCTTTTAGCTTGGAATATAGTCGAGAACTTGCTCCCCTCTGGTATTTGCAACAGATTGGTTGTTTGCACAAATCAGTCCTCAATAACCAATAATCTCATAGATTTTCTGAATAGGGGTTATATCCCCTATACGAGCCTGGATAATCAAAGAGGTCCTATTGGTACTTTTGACATCAGATGGTTCCACATAAGCGATATACGTACTGGCGTATTCAAATTTCAGGTTCTGCAATCCACTTTACACTTTGAGGATAATTGTGACAACGGCACGGTGGCTGTCCTTAGTAAACAATCAGAACCTGTCCACGAAAACCTCTCTACGGCGGATGCTAATGCCATATCCCTAACGAAACTTTTTACACTGCGAGGTTTTATATTTCGTACCGAGCTCGATCCGCATGAAAATGCTCTCATTTATCAGACGGGTAATGGTGGTTGGGTTATTATCAGACCTTCAGAGGAAATTGATACCCCTATAACGCCTCCCGATGACTGGGAAGTGGTCGTCGCCGTGCGCGTAGAAACACCGTCTCTTGCAGAAGTACCCTTAGCCATATCAGAAATTCCTGTAGCAAGCCGCTCCAAATTATTGGCACAAATTCAGGCGTTAGCCCAATTAGTATTAGGGAGAGAAATTGTTGCACAGCTGCAAACTGCGGCACGGGCAGTCAGCAAGTGGGCAAGACAGGAAAGAAACAACGAGATACCACTTAGAGCGTCACCGCGGCATAGCCCGTCATCTATAAAGGTTTTGGGTGCTGCCACACCGTTTTATTTACTCAATCGAAGGGGCGCTCTTTCGCCTGGAAATTTATTGGATTTTGAAGGGAATATCCCAGAATGTAACATTAGACCTTTAAACGTTGATTTATTGTACTTATGAACAGAGATTACTTTTAAGCGCGACCGTGCTTCAATCGAGGTCATGCCTCAATCCGCTCAAATATCTACCGCAGCCGCACTGATCATTGGCAACGAAATCCTATCGGGCCGAACGCAAGACGCCAATTTGAACGTCATTGCCAAAAAACTTATGAGTATAGGTATTCGTTTTCTGGAAGCCCGCGTGATACCCGATGTTGAGGACGAAATTATCTCCGCCGTCAATGCCTTGCGCCATCGCTACACTTATGTATTTACAACCGGCGGTATTGGCCCAACGCATGACGATATTACGGCCTTATCAATCGCCAAAGCATTCGATTTGCCTTTGATTGAGCATCCCGATGCACGTTCCCGGCTTCTTGCCTATTACACAACGGCAAATCTCAATGAAGCGCGCTTACGCATGGCGCGTATGCCTAAAGGTGCTGCGCTCATCGATAATCCTATTAGCGCGGCGCCTGGATTTCAGATTGGCAATGTCTATGTTCTTGCTGGTGTGCCCAATATTATGCAGGCCATGATGGACGATGTTGCGACAAAACTTTGTCACGGACCTACAATCCTTAGTACGACGATAACGACAAGCGTTGCCGAAAGTCTTATCGCAGAAGATCTCACCAATATAGCCAATCGCTATCAAGCTCTTGATATAGGTTCTTACCCTTGGTTCCGATCAGGTCAATATGGATTATCGCTTGTCGTCCGAGGAATTGATGCGGAAGCTGTGAAAGCCGCCACGGATGCTATTTGTAATATGATCACAATCCATGGTGCGACGCCGATGATAGAGCCTATTCCTTAGGTGGCATAAAACCCTGATCGCCGACAGATTTATCGGTATCAGATTTATCTGTACCAGAGTTATCTGTGTCATCCTGTTTGGATTTATTCGTACCCATGATCTTATTGAAAAAGCCTTTATTTCCAGCCACAGGCATTGTCGCCGCGTCATTTTTTGCCCCCGGCAGGCTGAGCCCAAAGTTTTGATAGATATAACCCAGTGCCACAAATATCGCTAACCAGATCGCAATGTTACGCAGCACCTTGCCGCGGTTCATCGCGAAAACACTGGGCGCAAGAATGAAAACCATCGACAAAGTCATAAGGGCGGTAAGCAGCAGTGAAAATTTGTTCATAGGAGCTCTCAGATGTTACGCAACTCTTCCAAAATCTTAGCCACATTTGGATTGGATTGCAAAAAATACTCTCTGATATATTTTCTCTAGATGGTTTGTACTATAAGTATCACTACTCAGCTTTTGCCGTGGCTAAAATTCCAATAAGTCTGACATTCCTTGGCCTTAATACCGTCGCACCCGAATGTACCAGGTCATTGTACCAAAAAATCGGACATCCAACGGGAACTTGATATACATCGGATCGGAAGCCATCCATTTCTGCAAATGATTGTTTAGGAATAAGAGAAGGCGGAGGGTTACCAGGAGGTGGAACTAATATCCATGTACCTTGTCCATTAAAGCATACTAATCCCTGCATGTATGGCGATGTGGGATTGCCGTCGCGATGGAGAGAGTCTTGAAAACCGGGATAGGAGGCCTGTAGGCGACCTGTGCTTTGTAATGTGTGATCTAATTTGGATGTACGCAATAAAGCCTCGGCCATGGTCTCAAATGTCTTCTTAATAACTGAATATGAAACTCCTGACTTTATGCAGGAAAATAACGGGTCAAATTCTAGATTATCTGAAAGAGAAGAATTACGCAGACTAGCTATTACTGTATTAGCTTCATCGAGCCGATAACGCCATGGCCAGTATACAGCCTCTGAGAAAATGTTGGGTCGGCAGCGAGATATCAAATTTGTGGTATAACATGCATCAAGAAGTTCTTGATGCCAAGCAGGTTTCCAAATGGCAGCCACGACGCCATTTTCTCCAACTTTTCTTAAGTCATCGATAGCATCGATAAAAATGACGCCGGGAGGTAGAGGACTCTCGGGGGCTAAAATAGGAAAACTAGATTCCGGCCGGACAAAAATTTTGTCATCTCGGCTCACTCTTAAATGGTCTTCGAAAATCGCTACTTCCATAATCTTTCCGCAATCTTTCTGCACTCTAATAAATGCCAGACGGCCTGTAAGCCGGGTTCTGTCGTTGTCGTCCTGACAACGGATGACCATTCATCTGGGATGTCCGTTACCGGACACCTCGCGCGACCAACCCGAACAGCGGCGGAAGAATGCGTCTGCACGCGTTTACCGGTTTAACCCGGCACAGCCATGCTTGCTGTCCCTATTCGGTCTTGCTCCTGGTGGGGTTTGCCCTGCCATCTCTGTTGCCAGAAATGCGGTGCGCTCTTACCGCACCTTTTCACCCTTACCGCATCATTGCTGATATGGCGGTTTATTCTCTGTGGCACTTTCCCTAAGGTTGCCCTCGCCGGACGTTATCCGGCACCATCTTCTCCTGGAGCCCGGACTTTCCTCCCCGTAAAGAGCGATCATCCGGCCATCTGGCATGGCCTACGCTATCACATTTGGATTACTTGCACTCTGTAAAATAGAAAGCAGTGTTGTATAATAAACACAAGGGTTTCTGCGGGTTTATGAGCTGTTTTAACCAATCCAAAAAAAGTGCCTTATTTAAACCAAAAAAGTGCTAATAAGTGGGTGTCCTAAGAAATTCCGCGTTACACATCGTGCCTACGTCTCATACATCGTTTACATTGGGAGTTCAGTTATGAAGAATGTTCGTCTGCTTGGTTTGGCCTTTGGCCTTACAATAGTTATGGCATCAGCCGTTGCTTCGGCACAAACAGATGATCAAGCGCGTGATACCGGCTGGTATCTCGGCGCTGGTGGTATGTATCATCAGGAAACTGACGCTGATGCAAAAGTTGGCGGCGTTCACGATACCATCAAGTATGATGGCGGTTGGGGTATCGCCGGCAGTGGCGGTTATGCATGGGGTAATGGTTTTCGCACAGAAGGTGAAATTGCCTATGACCGTTCGGAGCTTGATAAAGTAACGGGTAACGGTGGTCTTCCCGGCATCGGACATTTAAATAACACCGACTTAATGGGTAATGTCCTCTATGATATTGATACAGGTACACGCTTCACGCCTTATGTCGGCGTCGGTGCTGGTTTAGCCATCGTAGGTGCATCTGATGTTGGTGTGCTGTCGGGTGGCCGTACTTTGACCGATCAGGACGAGAAGTTTGCCTATCAGGGCATTGCCGGTGTTTCAGCAGCCATTGATCGTAATTGGGCTGTGACAGCGGATTATCGCTATGTTGGTACTACGGATTCGCGTCTTCACACCAGTTTGGGTGATAGCGCCCGCATCGATAATAATTCCAATAACATCTTAGTTGGCGTGCGTTATACGTTCGATCAACCGGAACCGGCACCACCAATGCATGTCGCGCAAATGGCACCACCTCCGGCACCAAGACCGGCGCCGGTTGCGCAGCCAGCCGTTGCTCCTGTTCCACAGAGCTTTATGGTGTTCTTTGACTTCAACAAGTCTATTTTGACGCCTGAAGCCAAGCGCATTATTGCATCAGCTGTGCAGGACTACCAAAAGGGTGGTTATGTTGAGATTGTTGTCACAGGCCATACCGATACGGTGGGCTCTGACAAATATAACATGAAGCTCGGTGAACGCCGTGCGGCTGCCGTGAAGAAGGAAATGATTGCGGATGGGTTGTCGCCCAGTTCAATCAAGACGGTCAGTGCAGGCAAAACAGGACTGCTCGTTCCGACGGCAGATGGTGTGCGTGAAGCCCAAAATCGCCGCGCCGAGATTGTGCTTGATAAGCAATAATCGGTTGTAATCTGCGAAAACCCCCTGCTTTTTAGCAGGGGGTTTTTGTTTTTAACGCCCCGCCCGGGGCTAAGGCAGCTATTTCTTTGCCAAGACGAGCCATCAGCGCTAGAACCACAGCCAATTCAATGGTTTTGAGCTGGAGATTTACTTGGTTTCTTCTGCATTTCCCGTGACACGCCTTCGGCGCTTACGAAAAACTGAAACGTTACGCAACTTGATGCGCGAAACATCCGTAACGTCTAACGATTTAATTTATCCAATTTTTGTCGAGGAAGGCGTTGATAATCTTCAACCCGTGACATCTATGCCGGGTGTTAACCGCATACCTGAGAAGAAACTAGAGACTGAGATTAAGGCTATGTACGCTGATGGCGTAAGAGCGGTTATGATGTTTGGTGTTTCCCATAAGAAAGATGTCACGGGGAGCGACTCGTGGAAGCATGATGGGTTACTCACACGCATGATCAAACGCGCAAAGAATGCAGCGCCTGACATGTTTGTCATTAGTGACAATTGTTTTTGCGAATATACCGAGCACGGCCATTGTGGCATCGTCGAAGATGGTCACGTTCATAATGATATGACCATTACTAATCTGGCCCGGCAGGCAGTGGCTGCTGTTGAGGCTGGTGCCGACATGGTAGCGCCTTCGGCGATGATGGATGGACAAGTGGTTGCCATTCGCCAGGGGCTGGATGAGAAGGGGTATATTGATGCGCCAATTATGGCGTATTCGTCAAAATTTGCTTCGAGCTTTTATGGACCCTTTCGAGCCGCGGCAGGCTGCGATCTTAAGGGCGATCGTAAATCTTATCAGATGGACCCACTTAATGGACGGGAAGCTTTGCGCGAGTCCTTGCTCGATGAAAAGGAAGGCGCTGATATTCTGATGGTTAAGCCAGGTTTACCCTATCTTGATGTTTTGGCTCGCCTGCGTGAACGCACATTATTGCCATTAGCGATTTATCAAGTGAGCGGTGAATATGCGATGATTAAGTTCGCCGCTGCTGCCGGTGCGATAGATGAAAAACGCGTCGTCCGTGAAACGCTTGGTTCGATGAAGCGAGCAGGGGCGGATCTCATTCTTACCTACTTTGCACGCGATATTGCTCGTGAAGGGTTTTAACGTCGGCGCCACGCCGTTTCTTGGGCGTTGTCTTCTAATATAATGCCTTGGCTGACAAGAACGTCCCGAATACGATCGGCCTCAGCAAAATCTTTGGCTTTGCGGGCTGCAATGCGTGCGTTGATTTGAGCATCTATTTCAGCGTCAGTTGGACCACCTTGATTGGCCGGCTTTGATTTAAACCAAGTTTCTGGGTCTTGTTGCAACAATCCGAGTGCATGCCCAGCTGCTAGGAGCTGTCCTTTCGCGGCGATTTGCCCATCTGTTGTTAAGGCACGGTTCAATTCATTTGCTAATTCGTGGATATTGGCAATTGCCCGAGGCGTGTTGAGATCATCAAGGAGTGCGCTTTCTAAAGCTTCGGGGGGCTGATGAGATGTGGTAATTTTAAGAGTGTTCGTTGTCCGCAACGCTCCGTACCAGCGGTCCAATGTTGCTTTAGCATTATCCAAAGCTTCTGAAGAAAAATCTAGAGGTTGGCGGTAATGTCCAGATAATAGCGCAAGACGTAGAGCTTCGCCCGGCGCTATGGATAACAACTGTCTGACTGTGAAAAAATTTCCTAATGATTTGGACATTTTATCGCTGTTGATAGTGAGAAACCCATTATGCCCCTACGGCTTGCTCTCACCGGTACCGATCATGGCCCAGAATTAAAAGTTCTACTGCCGATGATTGGCCCCGAACGTACGCGCGCCCGTCTTGCTGGAGAGACAGCGTGAGCGATATTTATATTCACAATACGCTGACGCGTCAGAAGGAAAAATTTAAGGCCATCGATCCCAACAATGTAAGAATGTATGTCTGTGGTCCTACAGTTTATGACTTTGCGCATCTCGGCAACGCACGCCCAGTTGTTGTCTTTGATACTCTCTATCGCTTACTCAAGAGACATTATCCTCATGTAACTTATGTACGCAACATCACGGATGTTGATGATAAGATCATGGCTAAAGCCAAAGAAACCGACGAGACAATCGACAATATCACGACACGCACGACCCAAGCCTATCACGACGATATGGCCGCCCTGAATGCGCTGCCTCC
>Ga0206811_1026_pt1 | contig 51043 bp, 47 predicted proteins | sample Alteio_BWOrgCont_53_FD_152886 | JGI IMG/M metagenome (GOLD analysis project Ga0206811, IMG submission 152886) | Enriched cells from forest soil in Barre Woods Harvard Forest LTER site, Petersham, Massachusetts, United States -... | ecosystem: Environmental > Terrestrial > Soil > Temperate forest >... | reverse complement strand
TGCCGTTTTATCATCCGTTGCTGCATGCGTTGAGGCTGTCGATGCTAGAATGAAAAGCAGTACGGCTGTAGCGAGGGAGTTACTTGAACGGCCAAGCAGAAGCCCGCGTAAAAATAGACTGCATAAAAAATCGATCAATAATAAAACGAATGCAGCTGCTATCAACCAGGGTTGAAGCTGAATTTCTCGACGGCTCTGTTGGTAAGATGAAACCGGCATGTCATTGAAGGCTTCGGGTTGTGTTAAAATACCACCCAGATTGAAGGCGCGTTTAAGGCTGTCGGTGCCGTAAAGGCCGGGTGGATGTTGTGGTCCAACAGGCGTATGTGTGAGGTCGGTCGTATCAAGTGGTTGGACAACCGATGATGCCGCTTGCTCTTCGCCGAAAGCATCAAGAAAATTGGGTGTGTGCTGTGTGGATTTCAAACTGCTCAGCGCACACCAGTAATTTAGAGTTTCCATCACCGTCAATTCGACCTTTACAGCATCTTGATGACCAACATAATGCAGTCGCGAACGATGCTCGGGGCTATCTATGGCTATGGCTTCGCCGAGCCATAACATCGCACCGTGAGCTGCTGGCAACAAACCCGCCAAAGTACGCAAGAGGCTCGATTTGCCGCTGCCATTGGCGCCCGTAACGAGTAATAGAGCGCCTGCTTGCAGCGAAAAACCAACATCCCGAAACACCAGCCGACGTGCACGTCGGCAGCTTAGAGACTGAACGGTAAACAGCATACTTTGAGCCAAAGTTTTAATTACAGAAACCCACCTTAGCGTTATTTCTGGGCAGGCGGAAATCGAATTTTGATGGGCACCTACTGGCAATCAACACGCGAACGTGATACCGATTCTTCCTGTGTCAAAACTTTCATTTCGCCTTTATCATCATCCCCTAGATCCGCCTTCGCGCCGCGTTCGACTGGCGCTGGCGGAAAAGGGTGCTGTGTGCGATTTTGCCATCGAAAAGCCATGGGAGCCAAGCGCAGATTTTCTTGCGCTCAATCCGGCAGGCGAAGTGCCGGTCTTGGTTGTCGAGCAAGATGACGAGCGCCACATCTTGGCCAACGCATCGGCAATCTGCGAATATCTTGATGAAACCCAGGCAGCTCCAACTATGGTTGGCAAGGACTCATTCTTACGAGCTGAGGTTCGACGCCTGGTTGCATGGTTTGACACTAAGTTTCACCATGAGGTTACGACGCATCTTGTCAGCGAAAAGGCTTTGAAGCGCTTACAGGGACTGGGTGAGCCGGATAGCCTGATGATCCGTACAGCTTGTTATAATATTCGTGGCCACCTTGATTACATTGGCTGGTTAACTGAAAGGCGCAACTGGCTGGCCGGCGATATGATCACATTCGCCGATCTTGCAGCCGCCGCCCATCTTTCGATCATTGATTATCTTGGTGACGTACCCTGGAATGACCATATGCTGGCCAAAGAATGGTACGCCCGCATTAAATCCCGCCCTAGTTTTCGTGGTCTTTTGGGCGACCATATTGCCGGCTTCCCACCACCACGCCATTATGCTGATCTTGATTTTTAGGAGAATGACATGACCCGCCGGCCTTTTATAGTTCTATGTCTTGTTTTGATGTTCTGTTTTCCGGCCGCTGCGGATGAGCCTAAACCCGATGACCGCGTCATCTTTGATCTTTCGGTGGAAGACTGGGTTACAACTAAAACGGCGCATGTCATCGTCGAAGTCGAGGCCGCCGTCAACGGTGCGACCGCCGGCGACACGCGCACTGATATGATTAAGGCGGTAGACGATTTAGCCAAAGTCGATTGGCGTCTAACAACCTTCAACCGCAGCCAAGATCAAACCGGCATGGAACGTTGGAGCGCTCTTTTTGATGCCCGTTTACCCGAGAGTGATCTGTCTGGATTGATTGAAAGCGCCAAAAAACTCAGCAAAGCCGGATTGCAGCTGACCATCAGCAGTATAGATTTTAGCCCTACTTTGGATGAAATGGAGACATTGCGCGGCCAACTTCGATCACGAATTTATAAAATGGCTAATGAGCAATTGGTTGCGCTGAATGGCGCGTTACCTGGACGAAATTATCGCATTTCAGTCATCAGTTTTACAGGGGATGAAAATGCATCGCCGATGCCACGCGTCGTCAGAGGTCAAGCCGCCATGAGCATGTTGGCGCGTGCCGATAGTGACGGATCCGCCATAGGTTCGTCCTCAACGGCAGCGCCGATGGAGAGATCCGAGAAAATTGTCATGCAAGCACGGGTGATACTGGCGGCCCTCCCCGAAGCCAAAGGTATCCCCGCAGCGCCCGCCGTAGCCCCCGCACCTGTTCTCGAACAAAAACATTAGTTCCCCCATGCTTTCCGATTACGCCGTATCCCCTGCCACCGGCGCCAAAGCGGCGCATGTTGTCATATTTCTTCACGGTGTGGGCGATAGTGGCTCTGGCGGGTTATTAAGTATCGGCGAAATGTGGGCGCCTATGTTACCAGACACTGAATTTATCTGCCCGGATGCACCTTTTGCCTTTGATATGGCGCCTATGGGCCGTCAGTGGTTCAGTCTTGAAAACACAACACCCTCGGCAATGTTAGCTGGCGCGAAAGCAGCCGAGCCATTACTCAACGCCTATATTGATCACATCTTGACCACGCGCGAAATAGCACCAGGAAATCTAGCCCTCGTGGGTTTTTCTCAGGGCACGATGATGGCCCTTTATGTGGGACCACGTCGCTCGCCACAGCTTGCGGGTATCATTGGTTATTCTGGTGCGTTGATCGGCAGCGAATCTTTGGCCTTAGAAAAAAAATCTGCGCCGCCTACGCTTCTTGTCCATGGCACTGCGGATGAAGTCGTACCTTTTATGGCCTTGGGTGTATCCGAACAGGGTCTCAAGTCTGCCCAAATTCCGGTTTCCACTCTCGCCTGCCATGGTCTTGGACACAGCATTGACGACAATGGTCTTGCGACCGGACTGAAATTCCTTAAACAGGTGTTTATCTAGACATATCATGGTTCTGTGGAAAATTGCTGCGCTGCATGCTGGACTTGCTATTTCACACAAGATTAACTACATCATGGTTAAATGATCTTGGTTCAAGGCGTGTGGCGGCGCCGGAATTGAAAGGAATTGGGATTGTCTCCATCGCCTGAGAGTTGCCCGGCCCTTGTCCTCAATGCGGACTTCCGCCCTTTGAGTTATTTTCCTCTTTCGCTATGGTCATGGCAGGATACTGTTAAGGCTGTCTTCCTAGAGCGCGTCAGCATCCTTTCCGAATATGATCGCGTTGTACATTCGCCTAGCTTTGAGATGCGACTGCCTAGCGTTATTGCCCTTAAACAATATATTGCAACGACGCGCTATCCGGCTTTCACCCGATTCAATGTCTTCTTACGCGACAGTTTCCATTGCCAATATTGCGGGCATAGAAAACCGACCCCTGACTTGACCTTTGATCACGTTGTGCCGCGCTCTAAAGGCGGGCGCACGGTATGGGAGAATGTTGTCACCGCATGCTCTATTTGCAACTTGCATAAAGGCAGTCGATTACCGAAGGAATGTGGGATGTACCCGCAGCAAAAACCGTGGCGGCCGATGAGCTACGAATTGCAGGAAAATGGCCGTGCTTTCCCGCCAAACTATCTGCACCACAGCTGGCGTGACTACCTTTACTGGGATTCGGAACTCGAGCAGAGCTAGAAAAGTTAATCGAAGATAGGCGCTGGAATATGGGTCGAAAGTTCGCTTTAAATGCCTGCGTTTAATCTAGACCCGCTCCGAAAGCCAAATCGCGGTTTTTGATCCGGCCCTAATCAAAGATCGTAACATTGCATAATAGGGCAAGTCTTCGGCGCCATGCTTAAGGCCGATTTTTTTATGTTCGTTTTCGTCGGCACGAAATCTCATAATTAATTTACTGAGCTTCGCATCGTCACTAGCCAGAGCGCTTAACTGCCTTGCATAGTGCTCGTCAATAACCTCTTCTACGGCGACCGTACAGGCCATCGCGGCTTTCTCGCCCAGTGCCGCCGTGGCCGCGCCTAGAACATAGCCGGCGATATGCCATAGCGGGTATAAAACTGTCGGACGTACACCATTCTCGACCATTAGTTTCTCAAATGCAGCAAGGTGCTCATCTTCTTGACGCGCCATATGGCGAATGGTTGGTGCCGCCGAACTTTTGCCCAAGATGGCAAGCTGTCCAGCATAGATGCGTTGCGCACCAAATTCACCAGCATGATCAACGCGTATCATGCGGGCGACGTCTTCTTTTTTGTTCCTGGTACCGGGCAAAGCCGTGCGAAGAACGGAAGATTTCTGTTTTTTCCTAAAACCTTTTTTCGGCCCCCCATTCCTCATCGCCGTTTACCTTTTTTTCCAAACCACGCGGCGGCGGCCGTAAACATCGTTAAAGCAAATGAATAAAATACGTTTAAATTTGCCATGGAGAAACCCAGAAAGCTCCAAGCTATATGATCACAACGCACGACATTTGTTTTCAATAATTGTTCACGCAAATCTTCGGGCGAGCCCCCGTGTAGTGCTTCTGCAGAGCACCCAGATGTGCCCTGCCACCAATGTCTTTCAACACCTGAGTGAAACACTGCCAACGTCGTGCCGCTCAAAAAAATAAGAGCACATAAACCCATCACCACACGTGAATGAAGAGACCGGGGCCGCCACACAACAGCTACAATGGCTACGAGGGCGGCAAGTCCAAACGGAACCCGCTGCCACAAGCACAGCACGCAGGGCAGAAGATTGAAGCCATATTGAGCCATATAAGCGCTCGCCAGCGCAATCAATGACGCTCCGGCAACCACTAAGGCTGCTGTGGGCATCGACAGAAATCGGGGGATGAAGTTGCGAAGAGCGCGTGACATGAAAACAGTATGCCGCACTTAGCGCAAAAGACAATGCGCTGACTTAGACAGCAACAAATCTCGATTTAATTAATGACTAAAGTTTGACGCTTTTGTTCTCGTAGCGACGGCCAAGAAATGCCGGTAGTTTGCCGCCGCTTTGGCTGCCTGGAAACTGATGCATTTGATATGACGGATCAGTTTTTGTGCGATAACTCCATAGTGCATCTGGGTTTTGATGGTAAAAAATATCCGAAACAGCTTCGGTACGAACCCAATCCAATACTTGTTTGCGGTGTACAATTTTCCATACGCCGGCCGGTCCGCTAGGACGACGCTCCATGCGATCTAGATTACGCCCTCCCATAAAGACGTCTTCACGTCCCGTTGGCTTATCGAGACGCAAGTGGGCGTGGAAGTAAGATTCAACGAGGGCCGTGTCGCCATCTAAATCAACGCGTACATTGCCAATCAAATGATGAGATGAACGCACGCCATGCAACACACCCAGCACCCACGTGACATAATCATTGCCGGTGCCCTGAAAAATGCCCGGGCCAAGATCAATGGTGGCATCTGGATGCAAAACCGAGCGCAGTAGGTTTTCGTCTATCCGGTCAATACCCCGCGCCAATGTTGTAATAACATCCGTGATTTCACTTTTATCGACGACCACCTGCAACCGTGGCGCCAGCCTTTGGCCGCTCGACGTCGTAGTCGCTAATTGCGATACCAGGCTTGGCCGTGGCAATTTCAGAATCGAAATGTTGCCGCGGTTTACTACTTTCGTTTTGGAAGCGGTTTTTTTGGTCATTGCCTTCTTCCCATTTGGATTACCGGTGCGGTCTGCGCTGCGAGCGACAGTCTTTTTCGTTAAAACTGGTTTCCGTTTTACAGCACCCATAGCGCCCTCGTTATTTCTCGCGATTTTACTCACGGCGGCGTTTTCATTAGCATAAAACCTTTGATTTCGTATATGTTTTTCAGTGTGTTAGCAGCCACCAAGTTCACATGTCTCTGTGCCTAAAACTATTAATATGGCTGAATATCAGCCTGATTTGATAGAAATTAGACCGAATTGACGTAGAATTTTCGATTAGAAAGTTAAAATAGGCTAATTTTGCCATAAAAATTACGGTTTAACCAACCAAAACTGACTTTTGTGGCCTAAATCATAGGACTAACGTCTATAATTCTACATTGAAACGTGAATTTATAGCAACCAAAGCCTCATTCTCCAAGTTGAGGATTTCCAATCAGAAAATAGACCGCCAATGCCAAAAGCGGCACCAAAATGGTTAAGCCAAACGCCAAACGCGGGGCATTATGCCTTAGGGGGGTCACGACGAAGCCTGTCGTACCTGCCGCTAACACCGCCGCTCCTATCCAGAATACCATCCCTAGCCTCCCCTAGCCCGCCGCCGGAACAACAGGCAAAGAAGACCTGCTGCCAGCATCAAAAACCCAAATGGCAGCAGCCACAGCACATAAGTGTTGGTCTGAAATGGAGGGCGCAAAAGGATGAAGTCGCCATAGCGATCACGCAAATAACCTAGGATTTGATCGTCGGTCCACCCTCCTTTGATCTTCTCACGGATTAAAATCCGCATGTCGTGAGCCATTTCAGCTTGCGAGTCGTTAATGCTTTCTGACTGACAGACAACACAACGTAGCTCGGACCCGACTTTTTCTGCGCGCTCCTCTTGTGCCGGATCTGGCAAAGCATTTTCAGCCGACATTGCCCACACAGACAGAGGAATTAAAAGAAACAACCCCATCAGAATAAAAATTAAGCCGGCTGATTTTATCATTTTAAATCTCGCCAGGTCGGTAATAATTCGCGTTCAATAATATCGTCCGTTAGCGGTCCACTGTGGTGGTATCGTATGATGCCCGCTTTATCAACAATATACGTTTCTGGCACGCCAGTGATGCCCCAATCTATACCGGCATGGCCCGTCGTATCTTCGCCTACCACCCGAAACGGGTTGCCCGCGACCCTCAAGAATCCACGCACGGCTTTTGAATTATCTTTATAAGCAATTCCGATAACGGCAATATTGTTCTCCATAAGACGCAACAGAAATTCGTGCTCTTCTCTGCACGGCACGCACCAAGATGCGAAAAAATTTACTATGTATTTTTTTTCTTTCCAATCTTGCGTCGATATATATTTCTGATTTTTGCCAAGAATAGGCAGAACAGTCGTCGGGGCTGGTTTGTCTACGAGCTGCGTAAACTTAACTTTTTCACCGCTGCCTTGCTCTAAAACCAGCGCCAGCGCCAAAATCATCAGACCAAATACAATCAAAGGCACAAAGGCCAGCATATGTGGTGCTTTTTTCATCAAATAGGCACCCAGCCGCTTATTCATGGTTTGGCCCTGCGGGTCAATGAGAGCCAGACCGAACAAACGCCTCCCATGGCCATAATAGCTGCGCCAATCCATATCCAGGGCACTAACGGGTTAATATTAAATCGTACGCTACGCACTTTAGTGCCGTCTGCTTCTTCTTGCTCACCGCCAAGAGCTAAATACACGTCACGGAGTAGATTGGTTTCTATAGCAACATCGGTAACACCACTGCCTTGTACAGGATAAAATCTCTGCTCCGGTGTCATGGTGGCAATGAATTCATTGTTATGCCAGACATGGAACATGCCGCGCTCGGCTTGATAATTTGGACCTTTGATTTCATCCAAAGCCGCCAATTCAATCCGATAGCTGCCCAGTTCATTGACCTGATGCGGTTTCATTGTAAGCGTGTAGTTCACACTGAATGCTGAGCCCGCCATTCCAATTATGGCGACACCCAAACCACCGTGTGCCAAAAGACGCGGAAGAATGGTGATATAATTATTTCGGTTGTCATAAAAATTGACGAGCGTTCCAATCACAACCCAAATGCCTAGTGCCAGGGCCACGAGGCCCAGTATGGATTTAAAACCAACAAAATAAATCGCGCCTAGCGCAAGCAGAAACGAAATGCCAATCGCATATTTGAGACGAGCAAATATCTGGTGAAGATCACCTTGATGCCATTGTAAAAGTGGTCCGATTACCATGAGTGCTGCCACTGGCATCAAAAGCGGTATAACGGTTGCGATAAAATAAGGCGCACCGACGGAAACAATTTCACCATCGAAAGCATTAAGTAACAAAGGATAAAGCGTCCCGAACACAAGTGTTGCGCAGGCGGTACAAAGAAATAGATTGTTAAGTAAAATCCCGCCCTCGCGACTGATGGGGGCAAAGATGGGGCTCTCAGGCAATGCTGGAGCACGCCATGCATACAGCGTGAGGGCCCCGCCCACGGCCAAGGCTAACAACGCCAAAACAAAAACGCCGCGGGCGGGATCTACGGCAAACGTATGTACCGAAGTCAGAATGCCTGAACGCACGAGAAACGTACCAAGCAAACTCAAGCTGAACGCCACCACGGCAAGTAAAATTGTCCAACGCATAAAGACCAAACGCTGGTGCGTAGCCGCAAGTGAATGTACCAGCGCTGTTCCCGCGAGCCACGGCATGAGGGCTGCGTTTTCTACTGGATCCCAGAACCACCAACCACCCCAACCGAGTTCGTAGTATGCCCACCACGAACCCATCGCGATGCCAAAAGTTAAGCTGCTCCATGCTGCCAATGCCCATGGCCTTAACCATTTGACCCAACTTGCATCAGCGTCTCGCGTTAATAGCAACCCAGCGGCTAACGCAAACACAGACGAAAATCCGACATAACCTATGTAGAGAAATGGCGGATGAAAAGCGAGGCCGGGATCTTGCAAGAGTGGGTTTAAATCATGTCCTTCTGCCAGCGGCGGCCAAACACGCGCAAAGGGATTTGATGTAAAAAGAATAAAGCCGAGAAAGCCGAAGCCGATCATGCCCTGCACGGCCAATGCTTGAGCGCGCAGAATTATGGGCATTTCTGGAACAAACTTAGCCAAGCTAGCACCGAAACCCGTAAGGATGAGCACCCAAAGCAACATGGAGCCTTCGTGGCTTGCCCAGACGCCAGAGATTTTATACAGCAACGGTTTCTGAGTGTGGCTATACATGACAACGTTCATGACACTGAAATCATCGGTGACATGTGAAAACATCAATGCAAAAAAACCGAAAACAACCAGGAAAAAACTCGTAAAGGCTGCCGCCCTTCCCGCCATCATCAACGACAGAATGTTTTTTCTGGCACCAATCAAGGGTAAAGATGCCTGCAAGAGGCTTGTAATCAAGGCGAGAATAACTGCGAAATGGCCGAGTTCGATGATCATGGTTTTTGCTTCAAGGCTTTGGCAACTTCCGGCGGCATGTATTTTTCGTCATGCTTTGCCAACAGGCGATCGGCCACAAAGAGACCATTCTCATCAACCCTACCCTCGGCGACAACACCTTGCCCCTCGCGAAATAAATCTGGTATGACGCCATTGTATTTAACTTCGATTGCGTTCGTTAAATCTGTAACACTAAAGAAAATCGTACTACCCTCATGCCTAAGACTGCCTTTTTCGACCAGACCGCCTAGACGGATCCCCCGTCCCGTGGCGCGCTCTGGATAATGACCACTGATAATTTCACTTGGTGTGCGGAAATAAGAAAGATTGTCACGTAGTGCTAGCAACGTTAATCCGGTTGCCACACCCAAACCAAGCAGAAATAACAGAACTCCATATAACCTGGCTTTTTTGCGTGTCACGGTTCTGCTCGTTCGCCCGTCCGTCCGCGTAGCTGCCGCAAAACCAACTGATGGCGACGATAGTGCCGCCACGACCAAACCCACAGGGCAAACAAAGCAACAACAGCGGTGCCATAAGCGACGAGTACATAAGAAGCTTGTGGGTTTTTAAGCCAGGAGATCATGGCCAAGGACATAGCTGAAAATACAATTTGTTTCACGCATATTAGATCGGCTTAACGTTATATATGCAGATAACACAGGGGTTAGTGCCTAAAGTGCCGTATGGCGGTAAATACCATAGCGATACCTTTTTCATCGGCAGCGGCGATCACTTCAGCATCGCGTACGGATCCACCAGGTTGGATCACAGCCGTTGCGCCAGCCTCAGCTACACTTAACAAGCCATCGGCGAAAGGAAAGAAAGCGTCTGAAGCGGCTGCCGAACCGTGCGTTAGCGGTTCTTTTAGTCCGGCACTCTTAGCCTGATCTTCTGCTTTGCGAGCAGCGATGCGCGCACTATCAACACGCGACATTTGTCCAGCACCTATCCCCACTGTTGCACCATTTTTAGCGTAAACAATGGTATTCGACTTCACATGCTTACCGACGGTAAAAGCAAATAATAAATCTTGCATTTCTTGTTGGGTCGGCTGCCGCTTCGTGACGCATTTCAATTTATCTTGGCCGCCTTCAAGAACGATATTATCGCGCGATTGAACCAAAAATCCACCTGTCACAGACTTAATAACCCTGTCCTGATCATGCGGATTGGGCATAGAGCGCGTCAGAAGAACGCGTAAATTTTTCTTTGCTGACAAAATTTCTCGGGCGGCATTATCACAATCGGGGGCAATGATAACTTCGGCGAATAACTCGGCAATTGCCTTCGCTGTTGGGCCATCCAGAGGACGATTACAAGCGATAATACCGCCAAACGCACTAACCGGATCGCAGGCCAAAGCGTGTTGGTAGGCCGTCAACAAATCGGCACCAAGCGCCACTCCGCATGGATTGGCATGTTTGATTATGGCCACGGCCGGTTGATCCGCAAACTCCGAAACAAGTTCAAAGGCGGCGTCGGTGTCATTGAGATTATTATAGCTGAGTTCTTTGCCCTGTATTTGAATTGCATTGGCAACGCCGGCGCGTTTCAAGTCGGTGACATAAAACGCCGCCGATTGATGTGGATTTTCACCATAACGCAATTTTTGCCTAAGCTGCGCGGTTATAGTCAGAGTGTCCGGATAGACCTCTCCCATTTGAGCAGAAAACCAAGCGCTCACGGCAGCATCATAACGCGCTGTGTGCGCGTACGCCGCTGAGGCGAGCTGTTTGCGAAAGTCTAACGTCGTTGCCCCTTGATGTTTTTGCATCTCGGCAAGGACAGAATCGTATTGAGCCGTATCGGTCACCACGGCAACAAAATCGTGGTTTTTTGCAGCCGCGCGGATCATGGCCGGACCGCCAATGTCTATATTCTCAATGCACTTTTCAAAATCTCCACCACGCTCAACCGTTTCACGAAACGGGTATAAATTGACCACAATAAGATCAATCGGTGGTATGTTGTGCTCTCGAGCTGCATCTTGATGCGCTTTATTATCGTGACGCTGTAAGAGGCCGCCATGAATTTTGGGATGCAGGGTTTTGACACGTCCATCCATCATTTCCGGAAACCCGGTGTAGTCGCTTACCTCAACAACCTTAAGGCCCGTCTGTCTTAACTTTTCAGCAGAGCCACCGGTTGATAGTATTTCAACGCCAAATGCGGCAAGTTTTTTGGCAAATTCAGCTAGGCCATTTTTATCAGAAACTGAAATGAGCGCGCGGGTAATTTTATGAGTTTTGGTCATGTCTAATCCAAAAAACCTAGCTGCGTTTTTCCCGTACTAGGTTCCAAGCAACGGTTGTCGGGTCGCCATGAGTACGACCACTGACCTTTAATTGCAAGGTGCGCCGCGGTGTCCCATCGCCGCAATAAATGCTTGGCTCAAGGCCCAGATCACCACCGTCGACGCGCAAACGCCAACCATTGCCGCTAGCCGTTCGCAGTAAGGCCGCTTGACCACTATGGAGGAGCGACGCCTGAACATCAGGGTGCAAATGCCAACGTAAAGTGAAGTTTCGACCCATAGGTCCAGAGAGACTGTCGCTGCCATGCAACTCATCACCATCGGCCGATAAACTCAAAATACGGTGGTGCATAACGCTGAAACGCTGGCGATAGCCATCGTGCATCATCTCAATAAACTGGGATCCGTCTTGTTCATAGCGTTGTATGCTGGTTTGTCGCGGACGCTGACCAACGCCTCCCGAAGGTAAAATCTCGCAGGCATTTTTATCTTCGACTGTTAAAGTTGTATGGGCGGCAGTTGCAGCGCACGCCATGCGCCAGGTCGTATCAGCTTGTGGCAAGGAACCACAATTTACAATTAAGCGCTCGCGTCCATTGCCAAATTCAACACTTAGTAAGCCGGCATGCGCTTCGTCGTCGTAGCCGTGCGCTGGGGGACGACCGACATCGGCTAAGAGTAAGCTGCGGCCAGAGGTGAGTCGCTCATAGCCCGTTTCCGGCAACCGGCGTAAAGCACGGCTACGCACCTCGGATTGTGTAAGAACAGCTTCAATCAGAAGCGAAGACTCGGCTTGTCCTCCATGAAAGAGTGCCAGACCGCCATCGCCGTGACGAAAAAATCGTAACGCCGGTATCATCGCCTCAATCGCTGCCTTGATCTCATTGGGTACTTCAAGTCGCGCCGTACGCAACACGGCTCTTAAATCGATCAAAGACCGCAACATATGAAGTTGAACCGAGGGGCTACGCGTACGATGGCCGCCATCAGGTAAAATCTCGGCGGCAAGTTGGCGGCGGAGTAAATCACAACCGAGCCCCAACGCCTTTTCACCTTCGGCAAAATTCAACCCGCCATAAACCAATCCCTTAACGGCCTGCAAACCACCTATGCCGGTGAGCATTGTCGGCACCGTACGCATCAAATGCTGCCATTGCCGTGCGAGGCTTGAGGTCAGTTGCTCTGTAAATTCTAAATCACCAGCCGGCGCATAAAATTCGTAAAAACCGATCCAACTTGCGATGCGCTCGCCAAGTATGTCGGCTGCCCACTCAGCTTCATTCCAACTATCGTATTGTTGCAACCAGTTTTCGATGAGACTGACGACCGTGCGGCGGGCTACTTCGGAACCCACAGCCCTCAAATCACGGATTACTTCTGTCTGCCATCCGCTTTTGTTGAACCTTCTATGATCGGCAAATAACCGCCTTTGGTCGGCGATAATAGCCATCCCAGCCTGAGCATCGCCCGGCCAGATATCGGGCGGCGTGAAGCGTAATTCTTCTGCCCCAACATTTGCTGACAAAATCCTGTGATACAGTGGATTTCCATAAGTGACGGAGCGAACGCCACGTTGGACTTGTTGTAGAATTTTTCCAGCGCGGCTCATGCCTTTGCGTTAGCCGCGCAACTGTTTTAAATTAGTGGCGTACTGCGCAGCACCACCCTTAAAGCTGGCCGTGCCGGCAACCAACACATCGGCGCCGGCTTTGATTACTTGTTTTGCCGTATCGGGCTGAATACCGCCATCAACCTCAAGATCAATATTGCGGCCCAGGCCATCTATTTTCATGCGAAGTTCGCGGATTTTTTCCAATTGTGAAGCGATAAATGCTTGGCCGCCAAATCCTGGATTAACCGTCATCACCAAAACCAAATCAATTTCTCCGAGCACAGCCTCTATGGCCGCCATTGGTGTAGCGGGATTGAGCGCTACGCCGGCTTTCTTACCAAGCGCTTTGATCAGCTGAACAGTGCGATGCAAGTGTGGGCCTGCTTCGGGATGAACGGTGATGATGTCGGCACCGGCACTGGCGAAATCGGCGATATAGGGGTCAACAGGCGCTATCATGAGATGAACATCAAACGTCTTTTTACTGTAAGACCGTAGCGCTTTGATGACACTCGGGCCGATCGTAATATTGGGCACAAAGTGCCCATCCATAACATCGACATGAATGTAATCCGCGCCAGCTGCATCGATGGCACGAACTTCTGCCCCAAGTTGAGCAAAATCGGCGGAAAGAATTGAAGGGGCTATACGGATGGGTTGTTGCATGTCTTCAGAATAACTTTTTCACCGACCCCGAAGCAACCCTTAAGGCTGGTTAATTCCGTTTCAAACGCGCGACAAAAAACCCGTCGATTCCGCCATATTCGGCCCAGTGGCAGGGCAAACAACGCAACTCGCCACGAGGGTTAATAAAGCCCGATATGCCGTCAACCTCATCCTGGCGAATCGGGTCACGGCTAAGATCAAGCCCGGCTTGCAACAAATCGTCGATTTGGGCTTCAGCCTCGTCTGCCTGCAAAGAACAAACCGCGTAAATCAGAACGCCGCCCGCTGCCAACACAGTGCCAGCATGGCGCAAAAGCTTCTGCTGCAATTCAACTAACCGAGCCATATCCTCGGGCGTCTTCAGTCGTTGCACATCAGGGTGACGGCGAATGGTGCCCGTCGCGGTACATGGTGCATCTAATAAAATATAACGCACTTTTTGCTTCGGCTGAAACTTAAGAGCATCGCTACGCACGATTTCAGCTGTAAGCTTGAGCCGCACCAAATTTTCCTTCAGCCGATTGAGACGTTTTGCTGAACGATCAACGGCAATGACGTGGGCGCCGGCGGCTGCGAGTTGGGCGGTCTTGCCGCCGGGAGCAGCACATAAATCGACAACGACCTCACCACGGATATCGCCAAACAATTTTACCGGTAATGAAGCAGCAGCATCTTGCACCCACCATGCCCCTTGGGCAAAGCCCGGCAGCTCCGTTAATGCGCTGGACTCTTCCCGGCGCAAACTTTTGTTGGGTAAGATTTTAGCCTCAAGGGCTTCTGACCATTCACTAACACTGTCTTTTACAGTAATATCAAGAGCGGCTTCATTCATATTAGCCTCGGCAATCTTGCGTGTCAGAGCTGTGCCATAGGTTTTACGCCAATTAAGCCAAAGCCAATCAGGAACGTTTAACCGCGCGACATCTTGTTTCTCAAGTTGAGCTGTTCCCTCGCGCACGATGCGTCGCAGTACCGCATTGATCATATTCTTGTATGGCTTTGTAATATTTTCTTGTGCCGCCAACCCAACAATCGTATCGACAGCTGCATGAGCTGGTGTGCGCAAAAACAAAATTTGGCATACGCCAAGTCGTAATAAGTCCTCAACCAATCCCTTCAGCATTTGTGGCTTGTCAAGCGACGCCTTGATAATTTCATCAATTTGCCCCAGTCGTCGAAGAACCGTGGCGACGAGCATATAAACAAAGGCGCGGTCACGTTTGTCGAGTTCTGGCAGCTTGACATGTTGTTCCATGACTTCGTCGAAAGCTTGTCCACGCCGCAGAACGGACTGAAGCATATCCAAAGCTATGGCTCGGGCATTATAATCTTTATTGCTCATACGAAACGCATAGCACGGTGAGCTTAAATCTTCATTCCGCTAAATGTTGGGCCAAAGTGTATTTGGCACGATCTGGATGAGGCCTGTTTCGACAGTAGGTTAAGGTAAATACTGTAAAGTTGCGTCTTTTCTGTTCCATGGACGATGGGGACGCCCGTGATTTTAGATATAAATATGATTGAGATATGAACTTGGAGGCTCTTAGCCCTCAAGCTACGCACCAACTTGATCATTTTGACTTTGTACTTTACTAAACTTCTTATGGATAAAAAACAAACTCAACCTCAGCCAGCCAAGCCCGCTCCGGATCGAGACGGATCCTTGCCGAAAGAAATTGGCGGTGCCAAGGGCCCCGAGCCGACGCGCTACGGCGATTGGGAACACAAGGGCCGGTGTACGGATTTCTAGAAAACCTATTATTAGGAAAAATCTTTTACCAATTGCTCTTTAACCGCCTCCGGTACGACGGCCATGTGGCCGTAGTTTGGATGCGTGATAGCAATCACAACTTCTGTGTTTGGCTGACAAAATTTGATGATCTGCGCTTTAGTCATCGCAAAGTGAACAAACTGAACCGATGAAGCCTTCCCTTCGGCTGAAGTATAATCAAGATCGGTTTCAGCCTGTGCCCGTATCGCCTCACCACCAACACGTATTTCAATTTGCTTCTCGACGCCGCCGATACGGGCCAGAACATCCGCACGCCGGACAGGATCTTCAATCTCGAACATTATCGTTGCGATCAGTTCATTACCTTTGGGGATCAGTGGATTATAGGCACGCAATTCATCCGTTAGCTGTTCCACGCCACCTTTTTCAATACGCAACATTTCCTGAACCTGCAGCCACATCGTATCATAGTTCTCAAAGAAAAAAGTGGCGTACGGACCAATGGATATTCGCCGGCTTTTCTTCATGGCAATTATTGCACGGCGCCTTTCATCACGTATTTTTTCATATTCAGACGGCGGCAAGATATCAGAGGCTGTCAGCATATGTTTCATTCTGGCATCCTTTTTATTCCATAAGCCATTGCGAAGATTTCGATCGGATGCCAGGCACGAATATGTTTTGTTGGGGCGGAAGAAGTGGCATCACTCAGGTTCTCAACACCCTGCACAATATGCTCGGCCGCCAGGGGGCATTCAGAAGTTATAAAGGCAGATCGTTGATTTTCTTCGGCCGTTCGCAAAACCTCAGCTGCTTTTCGTGCAACGGGCTTACCTATCTTGAGGGCGACAGGAAAATTCTCCCGCTTGATACCCCATGATCCACCATGGCCAGAGCATCGTTCCAATATTGTTATATCTTCTGATTGAGGTAATAGTTTGAGCATTTCAGCTGCCTTCGCCCCCATATTCTGGGCGCGCGCATGGCAAGCCAGATGAAGCGCTACCGGTCCGGCCAAAGGTTGCATTCCTTCGGCCAAGCCATGCTTTGTAGCTATATCGACAACATATTCGGAGAGATCAAATGTCGCCGCCGATAATTTTTTTACCGCCTCATAAGCGGGCTCATCTTTCGGCATCAACAAGGGCCATTCGAGCTTGAGCATAAGGGCGCAGCTCGGCACCAACGCGATGACATCATAGTCATTTTCTATCCAAGGTTTAAAAGCTTCCGCAACCTTACGCGCATTTGCCACAACATCGGCTATATCGCCCTGTTCCAGTTGCGGCATGCCGCAACAAGATGGATAGAGCACTTCTGACGCAACCCCGCTTTTTGCCAACACGGCGCGCGCAAGCATACCAAGATCCGGGGCATTATAATTCATTGTGCAGGTGGCATAGATCACGGCCTTGCGTTTACCGTAGGCGGGCGCTTGCTGATTTACCTCGAGCTCGTGATTTTTTGCCCGTGCGACAAATGTTTTAGCGGCATATTCGGGTAATTCTGCTTCAGGATGTATATCCGCAATTTTTTCCAATATATTCCGGCTGAACTTATTCTTAGTTGCCGTTGCCCAATTGGCAATCGGCGCCATGTATTTTGCTATTTCACCATTGCGGTCCGTTTTTGTCAGCTCTTGATCGGTAAATGATACTTTACCCTTTTTGTTATCAACTGCCCGATGGCGTAGCATCAAATGCGGAAAATCGAGATTAAATTCGTGCGGCGGTACGTAAGGACATTTGGTCATAAAACACATGTCACATAACGTACAGGCGTCAATGACGGGCTTAAATAGATCGGACTTTACATCGTGCAATTCGCCCGATGGCGAAGCATCAATGAGGTCAAACAACCGCGGAAAAGAGTCACACAAATTGAAACAACGCCGACAGCCATGGCAAATGTCAAAGACGCGCCTTAATTCAGCGTCAAGTTTTTCTTCATCATAGAAGTCTGGATTTTGCCAATCGAGAGAATGGCGTATAGGTGCTTTGGTGCTACCTTCAGGCATAGCTTAACCAGTGGTTAGTCTGCAGAACCGGGCCAGCTCCGTCACACACATCCCAACAGCATGCAGACATCCCGCGCGCCGACCGTAACCCCTCAAGCGGCCTTTTTCAAATCATCGAGCGCCTTTTGGAAGCGTCCGGCATGCGACTTTTCTGCCTTGGCTAAAGTTTCAAACCATTCGGCTATTTCATCAAAACCCTCTTCGCGCGCGGCACGAGCCATACCTGGATACATGTCGGTATATTCATGTGTTTCGCCAGCAATCGCTGCGGCCAGATTATCGCTCGTTTTGCCAATCGGCTTACCTGTAGCTGGATCACCAACGGCTTCGAGAAATTCTAAATGTCCGTGGGCATGTCCTGTTTCACCTTCCGCCGTTGAACGAAATACGGCTGCCGTATCATTAAATCCTTCTACATCTGCCTTTTGAGCAAAATACAGATAACGGCGATTTGCCTGGCTCTCACCGGCAAACGCTTCTTTGAGATTCTTTTCAGTCTTACTGCCTTTGAGCGATGCCATGGAAAACTCCATTAGGGTTTGGGTGGACGGGCCTAAGTTTACGTACTCAGTTTAGAATGATTCTAAACTGTGTCAAGAGCCACAACAAAAAGCCATCTATTTGCGCTCAAAAGCCAAGTGCCCATATCTTTTGTCTGGCGCCTAGCTCTTCGTGGCGACTAAGCGAACAATCACATCCACCCGTTCCAACTTCCGTCCCGGCGGCGGCGGTGGAAGTCGCGAGATACGAACACTATCGGCCGGAATGTCATACAACTTGCCGTCGGCATCATCGAAGAAGTGATGGTGTTCGCCAGTATTGGTGTCAAAATAGACGCGACTTGATGAGATGACGACCTCATGGAGTAATCCTGCTGTGGTATATTGATGTAGGGTATTATAAACCGTAGCCAAGGATACTGGGGATTTGCCTTTACGCACGGCGGCATGAACCTGCTCTGCCGTTACATGTTTATGCGTGCCATCAAACAAAATGGCCGCAAGCGCCACCCTTTGCCGCGTGGAGCGGATGCCGGCAGCTTGCAAAAGCGCCTTTAAACGATCATTCTGCCGTGGGTTTCGCATGCTTCTATTATCGCTTTTTGCAGCCCAAAAGGGAAGAGGGCTGGTTGCCTTATGAACAGATTCTCTGGAAAGATTATTGGCAGTGCTTTAGGTTTTGCCTTTGGTGGTGGGCCTTTAGGTGCGGTCGTTGGCCTCGTTTTGGGCCATATTTACGATAAACGCCCACCCTCCTCGGGTAATAGCCTTTGGGAAACCATAGCGGCCGCCCCATTTACTGAATTAACCGGTCAAGTGCAGCAGGCTGCCTTTACCATGGGCGTCATCGTACTGGGCGCTAAGATGGCCAAGGCTGACGGCCGCGTGACACGCGCAGAAATTGAAACCTTCAAACGCGTGTTCAATATTCCGTCTGGACGGACGGAAGCCGTGGGGCGCCTCTTTGATCAAGCCCGACAAAGCGCTCAAGGATTTGAGCCACATGCCATGCAGTTAGCCCATGTGTTTCGGAACAATCCGGTTGTATTGGAAGAGGTTTTAACCGGCTTATTTTTGATCGCCGCCGCTGATAACGCAGGCCTTAGTCAGGCTGAGGTCGTTTTTTTGCAGCGCGTTGCAACCATATTTGGATTTAGTGCCGGTGATTTTGCCCGGATTGCTGCACGCTCTGGCGTTCAGCTTCCTAACCAGCCCAACACCAAAGCAAGCGAAAATTCTTTTGCCATTCTAGGCGTGCGAGAAGACGCCACAAATGATGAGATAAAAACCGCCTATCGCGCCCTTATACGTGAACACCACCCAGACAAATTAGTTGCCGCAGGCCTGCCGCCGGAATTTATTGCCGTTGCCAATGAAAAAATGAAGCGTATCAATGTGGCCTATGATGAGGTCTGTAAAACTAAGGGAATAAAATGAAAATTCCTTCACGCAACTTTGACGCTCGCGATCCAACCGTAGCGCTTCAATATATCGTGTTGCATTATACCGGCATGAAGTCTGGCGAGGAGGCGTTGGCGCGATTGTGCGATCCAGAGGCCAAAGTGAGCGCCCATTACCTGATCGAAGAAGATGGCCGAATGTTTCAACTTGTCGAAGAGGGCAACCGCGCCTGGCATGCGGGGAAAAGTTTTTGGCGAGGCGTTACAGATATCAACAGCGCGTCTATCGGCATCGAACTCGTCAACCCGGGACACCAGCATGGGTATCGTGCTTATCCCGCAGCCCAAATTGAAACCCTTAAATCTCTTTTGAAAGAAATTATCGGGCGCCATCAGATGGCCGCCGACTTGGCGCCCCTCGCGCATTCAGATTGCGCACCCGATCGCAAAGAAGACCCAGGTGAGTTATTCCCTTGGCACACACTGGCCGAAAATGGCATCGGAATTTGGCCTAACCCCATAAGCGAAGATTATGCGTTCGCTGAAGATGGTGAGGTACAAAACTTATTGCGGGGCATCGGCTATAATTGCCCCAAGAACGGCGATTACGACCGCCCAACCCGTGCGGCCCTTTTGGCTTTCCAACGCCACTACCACCAAGACAACCTGACCGGAACGCCGGAGAAAGAAACTGTGGCTAGACTAAGAGCGGTATCGCGACTAACGGCAACGAACCAGCGCCCGGCAGCCCTTTTAAAACGTGCCGTTATTTAAATCTGGTTCCGCGGTCGCCATGGCGGCAGTTTATCGCCACGCTCTAGGGCTTCAGAAATAAACAAAAAGCCGCCCGCAACTTGTTTATAAACCGGGCGTTTGAACTCTACGATCAATTTGGGCATTTCACTCAACTTTGCCCATCGCCAAGAGCTAAATTCGGGATGTTCTGGCTCATGTTCGTTGGTAAGGCGGATATCACTGTCTTCACCTAAGTACCGCAAGGCAAACCAAGTCTGTTCCTGGCCGCGATATTTGCCGCGAAACACACCATCACGATATTGCAACCAGTCAGGAAATTCATAACGTAGTTTTTCCGGCAACATAGCAATTATTTCTGCCTTATCAGTGCCAATTTCTTCTTTCAGTTCGCGCAAAGCGGCAATATGTGGTTCTTCATTTTTCTGAATTCCGCCTTGAGGCATCTGCCATGCACCAGGCCGATCAAGCCGTTCCGCGCATAACACCAGCCCCTTGCGGTTGAAGAGGCACAATCCGACGCCGAGGCGATAGGGAAGTTGGGCTGGATCAATGTTTGTCATATTACGTTACCCATCATCGACTATTCCACCATTGCGGAAATTGGCGCAAGTACGAAACCATGTTCCGCCAATTGCTTACTCCATTGCGTGATCTCGGTTATTGTAACTGGGAGAGGCGATGCCACGCCAACGGCACGGCCGGTTAGACGGGCCGTCTGTTCCAACTGGGCCAAAGCTGCTTCAATGGCTTCTGGTGAAGGGTTCTGATCTATTCGTTCTGAACTAGCCGTGACGGGCACGTGGGCGCGACGCGCGAGTTCCTCCAAAGTGCTATGAGGCGCCGCACGCGCATCAAGCACCATCAAACCGCGATCATGCAAAATATCCAGGACAGGCGTTATTTTGTCCGGGTCTGTCGAGAACCGTGAGCCGGTTATAGTCGTAATGCCTATATAGCCAGCCGCTTGTCGCAGCGCCCAAAGAAACCGTTCGATATTATCCGAATTGGGCAACGTCGTCAGCAAAGTATGCGGACCCGGATCACTGCGTGGATAGTCAAAAGGTTCCATAGGCAACATAAGAAGTGTCTCGTGCCCATTTTGTCGCGCGCGTGCGCACCAGGCACCCACAACTGGACTTTGTACATCGAAAGCAAGTGTGATGCTCGCCGGTAAACGCGAAATGGCCGCGTCGGAGGCAACGCGTGAAAGACCCAGATCTGTAATGACTATAGCGATGCGCGGGCGTTTATCAGTACCGTCAAAAGGCCGCGCATAAACCTGCCAAGGTTGGCGGCCGTCTTCGCTAATACGCGGCAGACTTCCTTCAATCGTATCTTCAGTTATGGCCGGATCAGGGGCCGTTACCATTCGAACTGAGCGGTCATCATCGGCATTCATTGTAGTGCCGGCGTTACTTGCATTGCCCTTTGCAGCAGCATTGTTATTGGACTTTTCATAGGCAGGGTTGGCAATAGCCGCCGCACTATCTGTTCCGTTAAGATGTGAAATCGTGGCTAGTTCAGCTGCCGCTATCATGTTTTGCATAGGTTTTGACGAGCCGCCCAACAAAAGCGGTATCAGCAAGAAAATGAGCACGACAACCGCTACAGCTATTTTCAATCGCCGCGGATAATGGGCGAGGAATGTTTCTTTGCGGGGCAATAACTTAACTGTGTTATTGCCTGGTGTGTTTGTGTCCTGGGCGGGGATTTTGGGCACTATTCTTTATTCCTCTCGCATGAACGAGACAGATTTATGTCTTTCCACTCCACAAGGAGGAGAATCCTGAAAGGGGTGGACCGCGACGCCTGCCTTCATCTCGCAACCGCACGTATTTGCATTAGTGCGTTGCTTTGACTTCAAACAAATGTACGCCGTGGATCAAATCAATCGCACGCGCAAGTTGATAATCGAACGGCTGATCTTTTTTGCCGGATTTGTCATTAGACTTGTCGGCATCATCGACATTACCGCTATCCATATCCTCATCTTCTGCAGAGGGCTTGGCTTTGGCCTTATCCTTATCTTTGTCTTTAGCTTCCCCCGCTTTAATCGTGTCATTCTGCAAGGCGCCACGCAAATCGGCTTCATGGATGCTTTGGCTTTGAGCAACCTCCTCGAGTTTTGCAGGCTGAACAGCGATGTCAGGTTCTATGCCCAGCGCCTGAATAGAGCGGCCGGACGGCGTATAGTAGCGTGCCGTTGTCAACCGCATGGCACCGGCATTATCAATCGGGATAATTGTCTGTACAGAGCCTTTGCCAAAACTCTTAGTGCCGAGCAAAATCGCGCGATGATAATCCTGCAAAGCCCCTGCGACGATCTCAGAAGCAGATGCCGAACCACCATTAATTAATACGACCATTGGTTTACCGTGCGCCCGATCACCACCTTTAGCAGGAAATGATTGATCCTCTTCTTTGTGGCGCCCGCGCGTGGAAACAACTTCTTTGCCGGCCTCAAGGAATGTTCCAGCAACTGAAATGGCCTGCTCTAACAATCCACCCGGGTTATTTCTAAGATCGAGCACATAACCAACCAGTTTGTCGGCACCGATTTGTTTATCGGCTTCTTCCATTGCCTTATCTAAACCTATCTGTGTCTGTTCATTGAAAGTCGTGATGCGGATATAGGCGACATCTTTCTTCGGTTCCCAACGTACTGACTGGATGCGTATGACAGCGCGCGTCAACGACACATCAAAAGGCTGGCCATTGATGCCGCCGCGGCGAATTGTGAGCGTAATCTTGGTGCCGGGGGGACCGCGCATACGGTCTACGGCTTCTGATAATGTCAGCTCGGTTACGGGTTTATTGTCAATGTGTGTAATCAGATCATTGGGTTGTATTCCGGCATTGGCAGCTGGTGTGCCGTCGATGGGTGAGACAACTTTGACCAAGCCGCCTTCCATCGTCACTTCAATGCCTAGACCACCAAACTCGCCTTTAGTCTGTGTCTGCATTTCTTGAAAATTTTTCTTATTAAGATAACCCGAGTGTGGGTCGAGTGAACTTAGCATGCCATTGATGGCCGCCTCGATGAGCTTGTCATCTGTAACGGGGTCAACATAATCCGCGCGCGTGCGCTCAAGCACGTCTGAGAATAATGTAAGCTCTTTGAACGTATCTGAGCTGTCACTATCGCTCGCTGCGGTCGCGCTATCACTGCTCGGCTGATCTTTGGCGGACGAGGAGGAAGTCTTACCCCAGATAGGCGCTGTGGCAAGCAGCGCTACAATGAAAAGAACGTACAACAGGCGAAATTTGAAACGCGGCATATTTTTTCCTTTTTTCGGCATTAACGATTAGCGGAATTTTGTTCGGCAACAGGTGATTTCGTATTGGCACTTTCTTCCATCGGATCGATTGGCTCGCCATCATGGCGCCATTCGAAGTAAAGCTCTGGTCTTTTGGTTCCTTTCGTTGGCAATACACCAAGCGGCTCGCCTTTGGCCACCATTTGTCCCATATCAGCATCGATTCGGCCAAAGCCGGCAAGAAAACTATGATAGCCGCCGTCATGCTGTAGGATCAAGATTTGACCATATCCCCGAAAAGGCCCGGCAAAGACAACCCGTCCCGCACGCGGTGCAACGACGGGACTGCCGGCCAATGCGGTAAAAGTCAGGCCTTGGCTTGTCACCCCATAGGCATCTTTTGAGCCATATCCATGCAAAACGGAGCCTGAGACCGGCATTTTGAGGTCCTGCCTTAGGGGCTGAGGATGGTTAGATTTCGGCCAAGGACCTGCCTGAGTAACTTTATCCATCAGTTGCCTCAAGTCCTTGGCTTCCGATGTCAGCGATACCAATTGTCTTGCGATGGTGGCTTTTTGCTCCTCGGTTTGTTGGAGCAAGCCTTGCCGTGTTTTGATCATTTGATCAAGATTATGTTGCTGCCATTCCAAATTTTGTTGGGCGGCAAGAACCAATCTTCGTTGTTCGGTTGCCTGCTCGCGCAATTCTTCTAAAGCCGCCAGATTGTGGGTGGCGATTTCCGCCTCTTCATGCAAATACGGCAACAAAGCGCGCAACAAAATGGCGCGATGGATATGCTCGGCGGTTAAATTAGCGCGAAACAAAACAACTTCTGGGGGCTGACGGTTTAACTTAATCAGCGCCGTTGTCATGACGATCAGCTGCTTTCTATTTGCCTTCAAATTGTCTGTCTTGGCCGTGATCTCATCTTCTAGACCAGCGAGTGTGTCTTCGAGCTGACTCTGTTGCGCTTCCTTCGTTTGCAGACTTGCAGTTGCTGTGATTAGTTTTTGCTGCAACGCTTTAAGGCCTTCAGCAGCCGTTTCCGACTTTTGGTCGAGGGCTTCCGCTTGTTGTTTCTGCTGATTAAGCTCGATTTCAACTTTTTGCAGTTTTTCGGAAGTGGCGTCTTTGGCAAAAGCCGGGGAAAAAGCCAGCACCATAAGTAAGATAAAGTGATAACAGAGGGAGCGGCGGAGAATCATCCGCGGCATTATGCGGCCATAGCATATGACCCGACAAGTGATGATTGCTGATTTCTCCAACCCCGAGGGTACACCTGATTTGCCGCAATGGCCTGGAGTTCCCTTGCTCTTTGCTCATCGAGTTCTTGTGGCCAATACGTAACGTTCTTCAGGGATCGGCTAGTGAGGCAATGGTAAAAACATAGCGCCGTTAAATAACTTCCAACCACATTGGGATGGTTGGCGTCTTTATTATATAATGAAAAATCATTAGCCGCGACCATCCAGGCATCACCGACCGGTATAATTTTGGCGTTTATTCTGTCAGCTAATTTTATGGTTTCTCGGTCAATGACGCCTTGCATATGCTCTGGGCTCCGCAGCAGATCTTTCATCTCGCCCGTCGTATACCAATGACTTCCGCGCTGCTGCGCCCAGGTTTGATAAATTACGGTACGGGCACCCACTCTCTCAATATCACGTTGCCAAGCAACGGCAGCGGCGGTGTTTTCTTTTATCGTTGCTTCAGACATGGCCCAGAGGCTGAACCCTTGCAGCACGACAATATCCCAATTTCTGGATTGCAAAACTTCTCTGAAGTCTGTGTTTTGCCACAGCTCCCCTAGTCGCGCGTTACCTTTTGTTACCGACTGAATGCCAAGCTCTATATCATTGGTAGGATCCGACGAAGCAATTTTAACCAGCATGCCCGGCATATCGTTGTAAAAGGTATAACTATTGCCAATACAAAGTATTTTGCGACGCCGTTTTAAGGGAGCTGAAACACTTGAAATGACGTAAGGAGAAATACCCTCAGCCTCTGCATTCCTGGCCAACATGCTAGCCGCCACGGTTGCCATACCGCATCCCAGAAGGTGTCTTCTAGACAACAATCAGGCTTACTCCATCCATTTCACTTGGTTTAGGCATGCCCATCAATTCCAGCAAGGTAGGCGCTACATCGGCAAGTTTACCGTCTTGTAGCCGCTTAACGGATTTAGGAGCCCCTATTAACATGACCGGTACGCGATCTAGCGTGTGCGCTGTGTGGGGACCGCCGGTCTTAGTATCCATCATCATTTCACAATTGCCATGATCAGCTGTAAGCAACACAAGTCCGCCGCACTTTTCTACTGCCGCAAATAACCGCCCCAAACATTCGTCTATGGCTTCAACGGCCTGCACGGCAGCCGCGAATATGCCGGTATGTCCGACCATATCGGGGTTAGCGTAGTTTAAAACGATAAAATCAAACCTGTCGCTCTCAATAGCCTCAACGACTTTATCGGTAACGGCGCGGGCCGACATTTCAGGCTGTAAATCATAGGTCGCTACTTTCGGCGACGGCACAACAATCCGCTCTTCGCCTATATAGGGCTCTTCCCGGCCGCCATTAAAGAAAAACGTTACGTGGGGGTATTTTTCTGTTTCTGCAATGCGCAATTGCTTTAGGCCCGCCCGCGCTATGATATCGCCCATACCATTTTCGATGACTTTTGGAGGAAATAAAGCGCCGATCAATTTATTTAACTGCTCTGAATATTCCACCATGCCGGCAGCAGCGGCAAACTTTATTACCCTCTTACGCTTAAAGCCGGTGAAATTCGGATCGAGTAACGCCAGAAGAATTTCGCGCGCACGATCGGCACGAAAATTAGCAAACAACACACCATCGCCATCTTTCATGCCTTGGTAGTCATTGAGGGCTATCGGCAAGACAAATTCATCCGTGACATTATCGCCATAACTCGCTTGGATGGCAGAAACAGGATCTTTTGCTTTAATGCCAGTCCCCTGGGTGAGCAAATCATAAGCTTTTTCAACGCGATCCCAACGTTTGTCGCGGTCCATGACATAATACCGCCCGCACAAACTTCCTAAACTCACACCGTTTATACGAACAAGCTCGGCCTGAAGTTTTTTGATTTGGTCGGCAGCGCTTTGCGGTGGGACATCGCGTCCATCAAGGAATGCATGTACGATAACCGGCACGCCGGCTTGGGCTGTCTCGCGCGCCAAAGCCACAATATGGTTTTGATGTGCATGCACGCCACCGGCTGAGGTGAGCCCCATCAGATGACAAATACCGCCAGTTTCTCTCAGTTGCGCAATCAACGCCTGCAAGGCCTTGTTCGAAGCAAGATCGCCGGCTGCTATCGCCCGGTCGATCATGGGTAAATCCTGAAATATGACCCGGCCAGCACCTAAATTCATATGCCCAACTTCCGAATTACCGATCTGACCCTTTGGTAAGCCAACGAAAGTCTCTGAGGCATCAAGCAGGGCATGTGGCGAGGTTTCCCAATATTTTTTGAACACCGGGGTTTTGGCGCGTGTAATTGCGTTGTCGCTGGCATCCTCGCGAAAACCCCAACCATCGAGCACGCATAAAACAACGGGACGAGGACGTTTAAGACTTGCCATATAAATATACCCAAGAGCCTTATGTCGAAAACTTCGAGTAAGTTTTATCCATAAACTTTGCCAATGTCACATCTTTCATAGTCACGCCGCTCGCATCATGTGTGGTTAATTCTACAGTGATTTTATTATAAACATTAAACCATTCGGGATGATGGTTCATTTTTTCTATTTCTAGGGCGCAGCGCGTCATAAAGGTAAATGCCTCGCAAAAGTTCTTGAACTTGTAATCCTTAGCTATCTTGACCCCTTTAACATTCCATCCCGATAGCTGTGTCAGAGCGGTTTGAAGTTCGGTTGTGTCCATATTGATCTCCTCAATCCCGATGGTACGGGTGCCCGGCATTGATTTGCTGAGCGCGATAAAGTTGCTCAAGCAGCATGACACGCGCTAGCCGATGAGGCCAGGTCTTGCGACCAAAACCAAGTAAAAACTGAGCGCGACCTCGAACTTCATCGGTCACGCCATCGGCGCCACCTATAACAAATGTAAGATTTGAGCTGTGCCCCTGCCAGTTCGTTAGTTGCGCAGCAAATTCGCGGCTGGATAAATCCTTACCCCGTTCATCGCAGACGATGACGAATGTCTTCGATGGAAGTGCTTTCAATATCATTGCGGCTTCAGCATTTTGTGCCGCTATGACAGGTAACGATTTGGCGACAGCGACTTCCGTAACGACGACGCCCTTCAGACGCTTTAGATATTCTCTGCACAACCCGGCACTGTCATCACGAATTTTGCCGACGGCGACAACCGTAATCTTCATGACGGTTTATCAGGGGGTTTATCGGCCTCAGGCTTTTTATCTTTGTCCAAATTATCATCCCTGGCTTCGTCTTGCGGTGTTTTTTTATACAGCGCATCGATATGTGTATGCGCAGGATCAATTTTTTCGATTTTACGGCGGATACGCGGCAATGCTGGATCAGTAGACGCTTTAGTAGGTGCCGTCTCTCGAACGGGCGGCAAAAGTTTGTCTGTCGAGGACGTGCTTTTTGGTGCGTCTGTATTTGGTTTTGCCGCACGACTATCTGGATCGGCGACAAGCGGAAACAATGCTGTTTTAAAACTGTAGGCTCTTGCCTCCGCGGCCCCTGGATTTACCCCACTATTTTGTCTGCCCTCAGATATGTTTGAGCTGGCTTGACTAGATGACGAACTGTACGCGCTCAAGAGCTGGCTCGCAGCAGCAAATAATGACACACTCGATCCTGTTGTCGCAGCTGCAGGTGGGGCGTCAGCCGTGGTCTCTGTTACGACAAAATTTCCTAGCCAGCGTAAAGCCTGATCGGGCAGAAGCGTGATGCCTTTGAATGCAGCATTGGCAGCGGCATAAACTAAAACAACGTATAGAAACAAAAGTCCTATGTTGGCTGTTAATAACAAGTCGCTGTTTGTCGCGTTGCCACGCGTAAGATTGAAAAATATCGCATTGAGAAATGCCACGGCAAAACTAAATAGCAGCAACCCGATGATCAGCCCGAACAAAGTTAATACGGGTCGGATCATGACGCCGAGCCACAGTTGATAGGCCTGCCGTGCCGTACCACCACTGAGCCCATCGCCGGTAAAATTTAAATGTGCCAAAGCCATAAGCGGTACGGCAACCACGGCTTCAAAAACACTTAGCAACCAAGTAACGATGCTGACAAAAAACCGAAAAAACGGCAGCAGCGGCATTAGAAAAATCAAAACAATGCCACAAATAATAAAACTTCCACCAAGAAACACAAAGAGTGCGGCCCCTGCCGCAGCATTCGGCTCAGCAAGCCCAGCACCGGCTGCATTAAAGAGATATGTGCCAAGCATGAGTTGCCGGCGACCAAACTCTGTTAGGGCAGCTATAGGATTTACGGCTGTTTCAGCGCCTGCTTTTTCTCCCCATACGCCATAAACGAGTGCTGCTTCATCAAGTAATCTTGCAAAAAATGTAAACGTAGCTTGCGGATCCGTCGTCATACCTAAATGATCACGCACCTCAAAACTGTCCGACACAACTAAATCAGTGTCAGCTAATTCGTCATCATAAAGCCAAGAGCGCATTTGTTTCACAGAACTTGCCGTTTGATCGTAAAGGCTTGTTAGTTTGCTGGTTTGTGCCGCCGTTATACCGATCAACGCAGGTTCATCCAGGATACTCTGCGTCAAAGCTTGACGTGCTAGGACAGCGTGCGCAAAAAGCGGGACTTGCGCGGTTGGAATGGCCTGCGAGGCTAATTCGCCAAACAACTCCTGTCGCCTTGCTAGATCGAGCACGAATGCACCGGCAGTAATCCAGCCAGACTGCGTGGAATCCGATAGCGTACGATCAACAGGCGCCGAGGCATTCGTCATTTCGGCGAGCAATTTGGCATCGAGATCTGCTTGATGGGCGCTAATTAGCGATGAAAGTTCGTCACGTATATTTGAGTCTATAGCCGAGCCCTGCCGTGCAAATGTCGGCCATATCCGATCGGCTATAGCACGTGTTTGTATGATAATCTTATCTGTCTCTGTGCGTGCATAATCGGCAAAATCATCTGCAACGCGGTCCGTCTCATCCATGCCGAGATCGCCTATGATGATGTGCTTGTGGTAAGCGGGAAAACGAAACTCGCCGCATAATGGTACGGAGGCGTTGATCATATTGGTATAGCGCCAGCTCTCGTCAGCCAGCCGTTGCCGCGGGATCTTATTGGGTAATCCAATATCGCCAGCCAGTTTCACCAACGCATCGCTTTGAGACGAGGTAAAAAGATTGTGATAAAGATCGCGGCACAACTCCATCTCAAGCGCGCTCGCAGCAAGTCCGTTCATGCTGGGGCTGTGCGGTAATGCAAGATCGGAAAAGCCGCCGCCCATTTCACTGACAGCCGCGCTCCAAGCATTGCTGGCTAAAGCCGATCCAGCTTCGGCGATCTTGATAACGATGTATTGCCCGCAATTGAGGCCGCCACTTATCGGCACCAACAATCCGAGCGCCACCACAAACCGTATCGGCGCCCACATTTGACTGGTGCGTTTACCAAGAGCGACACCGTGATGTGCCGTTTCAACAACCATGACGATCAAATGATAAATCATTAGAATGCCGGCAAGAACGAGCATGCCAATGCTGTAGAAGCTGAGAGCGCCATGTAGGGCTTGTGTCATGGAAGTGAGGCGCAATTCGCCTTGCGCAAATGTCGGCGGCAAGCTTGCGCCGCGGAAGAGATGCTCCATCCAAGCAATGGCCCAGTCATTTTCAGAAAGATGGCCAAAAGGGCTTGGCGCTGGTTTGCTTACCAATGAGGTATCGGCGTAAGCGGAGCGCCTTGTCAGCAACAGTCCGGCAATTAGGCCTATTAAAAAAATGAAACGGTGGACGCAGACCCTCACGCTAAATGTCCGAAGAAACAGCTTCAGCGAGGGCATGGTGCGTTTGATCAATAATGAGGAGATTGGACGAAGAGAAGATAACATTTTTTTCGATGGCTTGAGGTTGGGCCAAGCTGGAGGAAAGCCCTTTGGGTCATAAACGGAGAATTGCCTTAGACTTGATGTTTTTCCCAGATGCTTTCGATATCGTAATATTTGCGCACCTCGGGTCTGAAAAGGTGCACAACTATATCGCCACCGTCAACCAAGACCCAATCTGCCTGGGGTAACCCCTCAACCCGCACTTTTTCCATACCGAGTTCTACGAAGGCTTCGCGGAGATAATGGGCAATGGCAGCAATCTGACGCGCCGCTCTGCCCGAGGCAATGACCATATAATCCGCCACACTGCTGTGACCGACAAGATTAATGGTGACAATTTCTTCGGCCTGCCGTTCATCCAACACCTTGAAAGTGGCTGCAAGAAGAGGCGATGGTGGTAAATTATGTTTCGTTGTTGTTTTCTGCCGCAGATATTTTGCGTCAGGCTTCGACTTTACATTTTTTGACTTCTTCACCACAACTCTCTTGGCGGATTTTGCATATTTCGCAACTGCTTTTGTTTTCTTTTTCTTTGCCGCCATTCAATCACCCTTCCTTATTGCAGTTGCCGACAAGAAATTATACCGGTTGTCCAAAACAAGCCAAGCTGGCGGCGCTAGTGTCACCAGCCGCTTACTTGCACAAGCCGATTTCCAGTTGCGCGCAAAACGTTGCGCAGCCTTACCAGCTATGCGTCCGGAAGCATAAGTCGAGCGGCGGAAAACGGCAACCGGCAGTTGATAAAAAATGTCTTGCCAACGCCGCCAGGCGGGGATTTGTTTAAGATTGTCCGCCCCCATGAGCCAAACAAAACGCGTCCCTCGAAATCGTAAATGCAACTCACGTAGTATATCCACCGAATATCGCGTGCCGAGTTGCGTTTCAATATTGCTTATAACAAGTCGGGGATGCTTGGCGAGAGCCCGCGCTCGCTTTAACCGATTGGCCAAGGGGGCCGTGTCTTTCGCGGATTTCAACGGGTTTTGCGGACTAACCAACCACCAGACCTGATCAAGGCCTAGGCGCTTCAGCGCATAAAGGCTCATATCCCGGTGGCCGGCATGGGCTGGATTAAAAGACCCGCCCAGAAGACCAATACGCATGCCATCAAATGACGGGCCACAGTGAGGGTGGGGAACAATCATTGCGTTCTATTCTGAAGGGATAAGCCTTTAGATGCAAGAAATCACCTCCCCTTGCAGTGGGGGTTGGTGGGGAGGTACAAACAATTTATGAAAATAGCCCTCCCCCTCATCATGCAAGCTGATCAGAAAGATGGCGACGCCGGTACAGTAACGCCGCACATCAACATTGCAATCAAGCCAAAGCCTAAAACTGAAAAGCCCTCTATGTATAAGGTGCTTTTGTTGAATGACGATTATACGCCAATGGAATTTGTCGTGCTCGTGCTTGAGACTTTCTTCAATAAGTCACGCGAGGAAGCGACGCGTATCATGCTCCACGTTCATCGTAAAGGTGTTGGTCTTTGTGGCGTTTATACCTATGAAGTTGCAGAGACCAAGGTTACACAGGTGATGGACGCCGCGCGCCAGGCCCAACACCCGCTGCAATGCACTATGGAGAAAGAATAAGCACAGGTCTTTCATCCCTTGGCCGTACCGGAGGATGTAGACAATAATTAATGGCAGTCATAAAAGCCGTGCCCATCCCGGCATGCCGCTCTCTATACAGAACCATCTCAAAATCTTCGGATCCACTTGTGCTAAGGTGCCGAGCCAGACGCCACGCATCCCGGACCATCAAGCCGTCGGCTTCGTCGGTTGCTTGTTGAAGCATTACCTCATCAAATTCACATCTTATCAATTGCCGCCGAAGTGCGACATGCGCTTCCGTTATTCTCATAAAATACTTTCGATATACCGATATAAGTTAAGGCAATTGGATTAAATATTAGCGGCGTAAGCCAGGAATTGTCTACAGCATGATTTTCTTAGACTTTGCCTTTTTTTGGCAGCGCCCAAAGCCAATCTTTACCATAAATTACGCGCCATAGACTTCAATAACTCGAATGTGTTACTGGGTGATTGGGCAAATAGCATTTGAGATTTATTATTTTTTTGAGCAACGGATAGTTTGATATTTACGATGACAACATTTTACGATCAGGCGCTTGAAGCGTTTACCGGCCTAGGAAGACGACACAGACCAGGACTGGTGAGGAGTTTTCTCGATGCGTATGGCTATCTCTCACAAGATGAAGAGCGGGAATTTCTTCACCGCCTTGCTGGCGATGGGTTTAGTCTAAACCGAAGCAGTTTTAACGTTGTGGCACAAGCGATCCTTCATGAACTTCCACCTACGTTACCCGATGCATTGGCCTTTATGTTCGACCGTTCGCCACGTCGCCGTGCCTTAAGAGAAATCAGTAAAGTTCCTGAAGGTCTGCAAGCACTGTTTAATATACATGCAAAATTTCAGCCGCCACGAGGAGATTTGAGAGAACATGCTGGGTTTCAGCCTCTTATCCGCGATCTTGGCGATTTATTTAAAGATTGGTGTGCGCATCGAAATGTAGAGCTTAGAAGGGTGGAGGCAAATGCTGATAAGCGCATTCTGGATCGGCTCACCCGCTATGAACAAGTCCATGAGATCACAGACGAACACACACTCGAGCGTCGTCTGGCTGCCGACCGCTTCGTATTTTCGTATTTTCATCCAAGCATGCCCATAGAGCCGGTGGTTTTTACTGAAGTGGCCCTGGTGAAGGGAATTGCCAACAACATTGGCCGGCTTCTGCGTAAGGACGAAGAAATTCTTAAACCTGAAGAAGCCGATACAGCCATATTTTACTCAATCTCGAGCATGGTTCTTGGCAATAAACTTGGGCGCTATCTGATCGAGCAAACCATGGAGTTTATTGCCAGAAATCATCCAAATATACGCACTTTTGCCACGCTCTCCCCACTCCAAGGCTTTAATGGACAAGCTGAGCTTGGCGATAGCCCTGAAACTTTTGAGGCCAGCGTCATACAACATCTTTTTACAAGAGATAATCGAGGCCGGCCAAAAGATCGTGTTGCGCAATTTCATCTCTCGAACGGCGCCTCGATCGGCAGGATTGTTAATTCCGACGGTGTACCGATGGTCAATTACATATATGACCCTCACTTTATTGAAAGCAACCGAGAGGCCTACGCACGCGGATATATTGTGTGTGACGACGACTTAGTTTGGTCGTATGGTCATCTGGCCCAAGACGTAGATACTCCCGTAGATATGTGGGAAAAATCCATAGACCTACACAAAGCATTTTTGCGCCAGGTAGGACCCATGTATGACCCCACTGGAACACTAGCGCGGGTTCGGGCATTAGATTGGATTTTAAATGGCCTAGATGATGTCAACAATCCCGCTCCATAAAAACCTTAGACTACTCGGTCACGCAGCCAAATTTCCTGTCTCACCCGACAAAGCAAAATTTGAAAAGATTGCGAAGCCTTTTTCGCAGTACGACTATCTTGTTCGCTTTACCTGCCCTGAATTTACCAGTCTCTGTCCGGTGACGGGACAACCTGATTTTGCCCACATCGTCATCGATTTTGTGCCAAATAAGTTTTTGATCGAGAGCAAGTCGTTAAAGCTGTTCTTACAATCCTTTCGAAATCATGGCGCCTTTCACGAAGACTGCACCGTCATGATCGGCCATCGCCTCATTCAAGCTATCAGGCCAAAATGGATAAGGATTTCCGGCTATTGGTACCCGCGCGGGGGCATGCCGATCGACGTCTTTTTTCAACATGGCAAGCTGCCTAAAGAGGTCTCTGTGCCAGATACCGGCGTCAAACCCTACAGAGGCAGAGGCTGAGCAACTTTTCGCTGCCCCACGCCCCTTTCCTGAGCTAGACCCCCTGTTTTCTGCCCTTTTATTGCCACAGGTTTGGGTTAAGTAACCCCTTGTTTATAATTCGATTGTTACTATCTAATACTTATGTGGATTGTAGGGGTCTGATGCTTTCACGTAATCTCGAAAGAACGCTCCATTACGCTCTCGCGTTGGCGAACGAACGTCATCACGAATACTCCACCCTTGAACACTTATTGATGGCACTCACCGAAGATCAAGATGCTGTAGCTGTCATGCGCGCCTGCAGTGTCAATATTGATCGATTGCGTCTTGAACTTGCCAAATACCTTGATGAGGAGCTAACGAGCCTCGCAACACTGGAAGTCGATGCTAAACCCACGGCAGGCTTTCAACGCGTCTTACAACGCGCCGTCATCCATGTGCAGTCTTCCGGCCGCGAAGAAGTAACCGGCGCCAATGTACTGGTCTCACTTTTCTCTGAACGTGAGAGCCACGCCGTCTATTTCTTGCAAGGACAAGAAATGACGCGTTTTGACGCCGTCAATTATATTTCGCACGGCATCACAAAAAGTAAATCGGGATCTAGTGCCAGTCCGCCAAGCGGCGTTGAAGAAGAAACTGCCGACAACCGCGCCGCTAAAAAAGGCCGCGATGCTCTCGATGCGTATTGCACCAACCTCAATCAAAAGGCACAAGAAGGGAAGATAGATCCGCTCATAGGTCGGGCTCTTGAGGTCGATCGCACCATTCAAATCCTGTGCCGACGCCAAAAGAACAACCCCCTTTATGTCGGCGATCCTGGCGTTGGCAAAACCGCCATAGCCGAGGGCTTGGCGCGCCGTATCGTCAAGGGCGAAGTGCCGGAAGTCTTGCAAAATGCTGTGATTTATTCGCTCGATATGGGTGCCTTGCTGGCCGGAACGCGTTACCGCGGCGACTTCGAAGAACGTCTCAAAAACGTTCTCGCAGAAATGAAGGTTATTCCTGGCGCCGTTCTTTTCATCGACGAGATACATACCGTTATCGGTGCCGGCGCTACATCTGGCGGATCCATGGACGCCTCTAATCTCCTTAAGCCAGCGCTGTCTAACGGCGATTTACGCTGCATAGGTTCCACGACGTACAAAGAATACCGCAACTATTTCGAAAAAGACCGCGCTCTCGTGCGCCGCTTCCAAAAGATCGACGTTAACGAGCCCTCTGAAGATGACGCCGTCAAAATCCTCGTTGGCCTCAAGCCTTATTACGAGGACCACCACCACGTCCGTTATACGGCGGATGCCCTGCGAGCAGCGGTAGAATTATCGGCCAAATATATCGGTGACCGTAAATTGCCGGATAAAGCTATCGACGTCATCGATGAAGTAGGGGCAGCACAAATGCTCCTGTCGCCGGCGAAACGAAAGAAAACCATTACCGTCAAAGACATCGAAGCAGTGATTGCCAAAATCGCACGCATTCCACCGCGTTCTATTAGTCACGATGACCGTGAAACTCTGCGCAATTTGGAGCGCGATCTCAAAGCCATGGTTTATGGCCAAGATCAAGCCATTCATGCGCTGGTCGCCGCCATCAAGCTTGCACGCGCAGGTTTGCGCGAACCGGAAAAACCCATTGGCTGTTATCTGTTCTCAGGCCCAACCGGTGTCGGCAAGACAGAAGTGGCGCGTCAACTCTCTAAAAGCATGGGTATCGAGTTGAAGCGCTTCGATATGTCGGAATATATGGAACGTCACAGCATATCGCGCCTGATCGGCGCGCCCCCCGGCTATGTGGGCTTTGATCAAGGCGGGTTATTAACCGATGCCGTAGATCAAAATCCACACTGTGTGCTGCTGCTCGATGAAATCGAAAAAGCACATATCGACCTTTACAATATTCTGCTGCAAGTCATGGATCATGGCAAATTGACCGATCACAACGGCAAAGTCATCGATTTTAGGAACGTCATTTTGATTATGACAACCAATGCCGGCGCCGCAGATCTTGCCAAACCGGCTATCGGCTTCATCCGTGAAAAACGCGAGGGCGATGATACGGATGCGATCAATCACTTGTTCACGCCAGAGTTTCGCAACAGGCTTGATGCCATCATAGGATTTAACGCGTTGACGCCCGAGATTATTGATCGTGTTGTGGATAAGTTTGTCCTACAGCTCGAAGCTCAACTGGCCGACCGCGGCGTTACAATTGAACTTTCCAATGAAGCACGCGCGTGGCTTGGCAGAAAAGGTTATGACCCGTCGTTTGGTGCTCGTCCGCTCAGCCGCGTCATTCAAGAACATCTTAAAAAACCTTTGGCAGAAGAGCTGCTCTTCGGCCAATTGCAAAAAGGCGGGATCGTTCTTGTTGGCCTCGATACCGACAGCGGAAAACTGACATTTGCCTACCAGGAAGAAACAAAAACTCCGCCGCCATCTGATGAAGATGAAAAAACAGAAGAATTAGTCGAGCACTAAAATCCGCCGATCTTCGCAATCCCTTGATCGATCTGACCGAGAAAATGAGTTGAATTTTTGCCAGATTTAGTCACTTATACTGGCAAGAACCTAGATCATCAGCAGGATTAATGCCTTGTCCACTATCGCCAATAAAATCGCTTCTCTCGGTCTCACGCTGCCGGTCCCAAGCGTGCCGGTCGCTGCCTATGTGCCTTACACGATTGCAGGAAACCTGGTGTTTATTTCAGGACAATTACCAATAGAAAACGGACAGATAAAAATCACCGGTAAGTTGGGCGCTGAGATCGACATCGCTACGGGACAACAGGCGGCAAAACTTTGTGCGCTCAATATACTTGCCCATTTGAACACGGCTTGTGGTGGTGATCTCGATAAGGTCGCGCGCTGTATCAAACTGGGAGGCTTTGTCGCCTGCACACCAGATTTTTCCGATCAACCGCAAGTCATCAATGGCGCTTCTGAACTCATGCAGCAAATATTTGGTGCCGAAGGTCAACACGCACGTTTTGCTGTGGGTACGAATGTGCTTCCGCGTAATGCTGCTGTCGAAATTGAAGCTGTCTTTGCGCTAAAGTCTTAGCCAATTTGGGCTCATGAACCGTCTTTGCGACGATTGACTAAGCGAAAACGTTCGTACTGAACAAACTCGAATTGAATAGGCTAATGGTTGTCCCGTTGGATAAATCGGTAAGCAATGAGGCCGATTCTGAAGTGGGCGTATAACCCTGCGAACCGCCGCTTAAGAGTAGGTTTTGCAGTGTTTGGGGTGAGGCTGTCGTCTTGTCGAGGCTGGTATATGAGTCGCCCGAGTAAAGTTGAAAGCCATAGACCTCATTACTGCTTTTACTGGCCCCATTAGCGTAGCTCACCTTAACAATATACTGGCCAGGACTTGCGTTCAGCCCGCTATCTGACGTAAGCGCCGCAAAGGCCGCCTGTTGAGCACTGGTACCTTGATTGTCAGCTACAACGCCTAGCCCACTGCTATCGAGAACTTGAACATGTAGGGCTGAAGAGTCTGTTAGATTATTAAATGCAAGCTTGAAATTGTTGCCCTGTTGCAGCGTAAAGTTGTAATAATCCGCGCTATCAACTGAGGTTAATTCACTGCTCACGGCTAGGCTCGAGACATTTTTATCAAGCCAACCTATATTAATTGCCGAGGCTGCCGTCGCTTTGATCTGGTTAAATTCCTGGCGTGTAAAAAGTTGTGCCTGCTCGTCGGCATAGACATTTAAATTACTGCCGACCGAATAATTGTTGTTCGTTTTTTGGATAACTGAAGTGCTATAGACTTGGTTGTAAACCATGCCTTCATTCAATTGAAAATTGTAAGTTTGCGCGTTATTGGTATCCTGTCCCGCTGCATAGCCGACATTCAATGTGTATTGGCCAGCAGCAGCCTGTAAGCCGGCGCCTGAGGTGAGCTCGGTATAAGCATTCTGCTGGGCTTGCGTGCCATTATTGTCAGCCACAACATTACCTTGGCTATCGATAAGCTGAACATCCAATTGCGCCTTGGTGATCGAGGTATTGTTAAGGTTGAGAGAAATCGCGCCGCTTTGGCCCACATTAAAGCCATAAGTGCTATCGGGCGATTGTGTGTTTGCCAGCGTTGTAGCTGACAGCTCCGTACCAGGATTAAGTTGTCCGATGCTGATCGGCGACGATGCATTATTCGCCGTCAGGTTGGCCGTTTTTGTATAAACCGAAAGATTTGACGATGGCGTGACAACGGAAGAAGCCGAGACGAATAGATTAGGATCATACGATTGGATCAGCGCCGTTGTGGTAAAGGTATTGCTGTAGGTTGTGCCCGAATAGAGCTGAAAATTGTAAGCCTGGTTATAGATTGGCGTGCCGGGTAAATAGCTCACCTTGACAGAATAGGTTCCGTTGCTCGCCGCGAGGCCGCTTGATGACGTTAGTTGGCTGTAGGCTGTTTGCTGGTCTGGTGTGCCATCGCTATCGGCTATGACTGTACCCGCGCTGTTGAGTACTTGCACACGCAGATCGGATGCAAAAGGAATTGTGCCACCTTGTGTATTAGATAGACTATTAAAGCCGAGTTTGATCGCGCTGCCGCTTTCAAAATTGAAATTGAAATAGTCGTTCGGTACATTTTGCGAAAGCTGGCTAGAAACGCTGAGGTCGGTTTGATTTTGTGACAAACCGCCGATGGAAACTGCGTTCGTTTGCGACGAGAAAACCTGGTTGTAACCCAGAAAAGCGCTATTCGTCACGCTCCCGGCAGGCGTCACGCCAAGATTAGAACTGCTGGACATAGTTGCCCCTTCTTTTTTTCTCCCCCTCCGCCATCTATCATAATGCCATTGGAGGTGTTAATAATAAATTAACACTTTTAGCCCTTATCAAAACCAGCATAAAACCAATTTTGCCAACACTGCCGTGTCTTTTGCCAGCCAAACATTATCGTATTTAACCCAGCACTTACGGCCAACATAAAAAATGCCGCAAAGAGGTTATCGCTGAAAAAATGTGCGCCCGCTATAAGCCGCGCCAATGAACAGAGCAGACCCAATCCAGCCGCACACCAAAAATAGCGGCGTGATTTACGTGGCGGGACTACATAAGCAAATGATGTGAGATAAAACCCGAAGGCACCATCTCCGGAGACGAAGGAACAGTTTCGGTCACACTCATGCGCAATTTCCAGCGCCGGTGTAAATTGTGCTTTACCACCAAATGTGGTAATTTCACTCGGTCGTGCGCGTCCCCAATGGTCTTTCAACACCACATTGGCCACAAGTCCAGGACCAATAAGCAATGCCAAAAACAGAAAAAGCCACGCTCTGGATCCTAAAGAAGCAACGCTTGTTCGTAAGATTGCCGTAAGTACGGTCATAAAAAATAGAAAAAGACCGAGAATGCGAGCGCCGCCATAAGCAGCATAGTGAACAAACCGAAGCAACCAGTCGTTACGCATAAAAAATCCATTTTCAGGCTCATAAAACAATCCTGAAACAATGAGATCGATCCGCGGCCAAAAGATAAGGCAGGCCATAATGAGCAACGTCAGCAGTATGATTAAAACGATGCGCATGCTCGCCTCTGCTAAGGTTCGACCAGCTTTAGCGTCAAACATTTTGCAGCCCCGCCAGCTTTCATAAACTCGGATAAGGGTACAATAAGAGGTGAGAAGCCAGCCGCCCGCAGCTGGCCTTGTAAATGCGCCGACGCCCCATTCATAAAAATATGTTTACGAATATCGACCGCATTACAAGCAAAGGCTTTTGCATCGTCATCTGAAACCACGATACGCTTTTCGGGCAACACATTGTCGAGTATGCGTTTTTGACTTTCTTCATCAAAAGCCGCCGGGTAGTACATCAGGTAACCGCCTTCGAGTGGGCATAGACATGTATCAAGATGATAAAAATTCGGGTTGACGAGCTGCAAAGCCATAACGGGACGGCTGAAAATGGCTTCAATCAAACGTGGTGAAGGCATTTTTGAGCGAAACCCGTAACCAGCCCAAATTGTCTCTTTTCCACGATCAAGCAAGGCATCGCCAGCACCTTCAAAATATACCTTCTCTGGCCATGGCGGCAATTTGAAGCCATTCGCCTCAAACCAAGATCTAAAGTGTTTCTCCTCGCCTTGCCGCTCTGGCGCCAAGAAATGGCTGAGAACAGCGAGGTGCCCAAGTACCATGCCGGCGTTGGCCGTAAAAACCATGTCCGGCAATCCCGGTTGCGGTTTAAGCAAAACGATTTCTGCATGCACGGCCAAGGCAGATCTCAAGGCATCCCATTGTTCCCGTGCCAACCGATTGTCCGTCTTGCCACGATTACCGTACATCCATGGATTAATGACGTAATCCACCTCGAAATGATCCGGTGCGCACATGAGGATTTTTTGATTCTTATCAGGCAAGGCCAAACCTAAATGTTGGTGTCGTTCATCCGAGATAAAGGATCGCAGCTCAGGGCGCAATGGCTGCGTAGAATAAGGCTCGGTGGCCGAACCAGTTTAACTGTTAGAGACGGCAAACTCGTTATTTGATTGCTGAAAGATTGGGTCTGACTACTCAGGGATTTCCCTTTCCGCCGATGAGCCGTTCGACAACTTCAGGTTCAGCAAGCGTCGAGGTGTCGCCGAGGTTATCAAACTCATTGGCGGCAATTTTCCGTAAGATCCGGCGCATGATTTTGCCCGAACGTGTCTTAGGCAGAGCTGGAGCCCATTGTATTATATCCGGCGTTGCTATGGGTCCGATTTCTTTTCGTACCCAGCCGATAAGTTCTTTGCGCAATTCTTCGCTCGTCGCTTCACCTTTGTTAAGCGTGACATAGGCATAAATTCCTTGGCCCTTGATATCATGTGGAAACCCAACCACAGCGGCTTCGGCAACTTTAGGATGCGCGACAAGAGCGCTTTCGATTTCGGCCGTGCCGAGACGATGCCCAGCGACATTGATAACGTCATCGACACGTCCCGTAATCCAGTAATACCCGTCTTCATCGCGGCGGCAGCCGTCACCGGTGAAATATTTGCCCTTAAAACTGGTGAAATAGGTTTTGACAAATCGATCATGGTCGCCATAGATCGTGCGCATTTGTCCGGGCCAGCTAAGCGCTATGCATAAATTTCCTTCGCAAGCGCCTTCCAGTGTATGGCCATCATTATCAACGATGACAGGTTTGATACCGAAAAATGGAAACGTTGCCGAACCAGGCTTGAGGGCAGTCGCACCCGGTAGCGGTGCAATCATGTGGCCGCCAGTTTCGGTTTGCCACCAAGTATCGATTACAGGACACCGTTCGTCGCCGACGACACGGTAATACCAAAGCCACGCCTCGGGATTTATGGGTTCGCCAACCGATGCCAAGAGGCGCAAACTCTTTCGGCTGCAGCGTTTGACCGGCGCTTCGCCTTCACGCATTAAGGCGCGTATGGCTGTGGGCGCGGTATAAAAGATATTTACTTTGTGTTTATCGACGATCTGCCAAAAACGCGAGGCATCAGGATAATTGGGTACGCCCTCGAACATCAAGCTCGTGGCACCATTACAAAGTGGCCCATAGACAACATAGCTATGTCCTGTTACCCAGCCGATATCAGCCGTACACCAATAAACTTCGCCGTCATGATAATCAAATACGTATCTATGGGTCAGGGCGGCATAAAGCAGATAGCCGCCGGTTGTATGCAAGGCACCTTTGGGTTTTCCGGTGGAGCCTGACGTGTAGAGAATAAAAAATGGATCTTCAGCATTCATCTCTTCGGCCGGACAATCAGCACTCACGTGAGCGACTTCGTCGTGATACCAAACATCGCGATTTTCCTGCCAGGCAATGCCGTCGCCTGTTCTGCGTACAACGATAACAGATTTGACGGCAGGACAGCTTTTTAAGGCTTCGTCTGTATTAGCCTTTAACGGAATTTTTTTACCGCCACGCAACCCCTCGTCGGCGGTAATAATGATAGTTGAGTTACAGTCGAGGATGCGGTCCTTCAAACTGTGTGGTGAAAAACCGGCAAATACAACGGAATGGACAGCACCGATGCGTGCGCAAGCCAACATTGCATAAGCAGCTTCAAGGATCATCGGAAGATAGATTGTTACGCGATCACCCTTTTTGACGCCTCGCGCTTTCAGCACATTGGCAAACCGGCAAACTTCTTTGTGTAGCTCCGCATAAGTGATGTGTTTTTGTTCAGTTGGACTATCACCCTCCCAGATGATGGCTGTCTGGTTGGCGCGATCGGGTAAATGCCGATCGATGCAGTTTACAGCAACATTCAAAGAGCCGTCTTCAAACCAACGAATGCTTACCTTGTCGCCAAAACCAGCGTTCTTTACTTTGGTGAACGGTTTTATCCAATCAAGGGTTTTCGCTTGTTCGCCCCAAAAACCATCAGGATCGGCAATCGAATGCTCATACATCGATTGATATTTGACAGCATCGATCCATGCGTAGGCTGCGGCGTCGGGAGAGACAGGAATGGTTTCGGACATAAAGGGTCTCAAACAGATGGAGGGGCCTAGTGTGCTGCGATCGCAGACGGATGAAAAGGGATGTTTTTGTCAATTTGGGGCCAACCTGTTAGCCGGTATCTACATTCGAAGGTCATCCCTGATCTGTTGCAAGAGCCCTACTCTTCGGGTCAGGATATGCTCCCTCGCGTGTGCCCCCATTTGCTGCACAATGGCCACTTTCATTAAGGAAGAAGCTATATCACGCAGCGCTTCAGGATGAGTGTCGCCAACTTCTTCAAGAAAAGAGTGGTGATCTAAAACGTCTGATGTTCTATTTTTTGCAGCCAACGCCACAATATCATAAATGCCCTTGGTGCCAATCGTCCTCATGAGATAGGCCGCAATAGGCGACTGGCGGCTGTCCCACCCCATGGGCGCATCGACACCACGATCAACAAGAAATTTGTGAATCAGCTCTTCGTCGCCTTCAAATCTATGTTTGATCTGATCCGGTAGTTTGTTGCCCTCAACAAGTTCGCGCAATGCGGTTTCTCCCCTTGGATCAACTGAGAGGGCAATGGCTTCAACAATGGTAGCTGATGCGATTTTGGCTGACATATAACTATCGAACAAACTCAGGTTGTGTTGTGCGTGCTCGCGCATGACCGCCATCTCTTCGGCATTCGGAACACCGCGAAAACTATGAAATATGTTGTCGTGGTTAAGTTTAATCATCGTAAAACTGTGACTGTTTCTAATCGCTTTGCAAAAGAGCGCGGGCGTATAATTGTCTTCACGCAGTCCTGGGTTGGCTTCCGGTATCAATTGCCAAGTACCTGAAATATACTCTCTAAACCGCGCTTCCAAAGTGCTGTTAACTGATATGGGCCCCCCACAAAATCCTTCGACATCGTGATTGGCTAGTAGAACCGCACCTTTTACGGTGATCTTAGCTTTATGCGCACTGAGCCCAACGCCCTTCAAGCGTTGATATAATCCTTCAAATAGACTGGACGGCCGGAATGGGATTGAGGCTTCAATAACCGCAGCTACAGCAGCAATATTTTTTCTCTGACGCCTCGATAGCTTCTTGCCACCAGCCAGACAATGGGCCGCAACAATCGCACTCAAGAACTCATTAAGACCCCCAGGACAATCTTCTTCTGCACTCAGCGCTATTGTCTGTCCCGGCCTGAAACCGAACACATCACAAACAATCTTACCAACCGCCGAAAGTCTTGCCGCATTGTGAATCTCAGCATGATGCTGTTCTTGGCTACTAAACGTTACATATTGTTTTAGTATTTCTTCTATCGTGTGGTGAAGACCACCATCGACTTGTAGATAGACAGCATCGTGATACCAGCCACCAACCGTTAGTACCGATTTAGTATATCTCTTTTCTGCTCTCTTGAGTGCGGCCGCCCGTGCTAGTTTTCGTGTTTCGTCTTCTGCCGCCAATGCCGTCAACTGGCCGTGACTTAAGCCATGATAGAACCGAAGATCGTGCCGATCGTAGGCTTCAATGCCGACATTAAAATTGTAGTAGATGTTGTTATCGAAACCAAGAAATCGACAGGCACTCTCAAAGGCGGAATAAACTTCGCTATTGCCACTATGCGATAAAACATCTTGTGCTGTCGGACCAAAACTATGTTTCGGTAATTTTCCCGATTTAGTCATATGCTTATATAAAAATTAGTTTTCAATATCCCGCTAACGTATAGCAGTTTTTAAGTACCTCGTTGTAATCAATAATATGGTTAATTTACTATCGTGAAGGCAATATTTAAGCTGCTCTACGCACAGCCGATTTCTGCCAAACCGCCTCCATCGCCTTCATCAGTTGCGTGATATGTGCCTCGGTATGCAAAGGTGTTGGGCATATCCGTAAGCGCTCAGTACCGCGCGGCACTGTTGGATAATTGATCGGCTGAACATAAATACTATGTCGATCAAGAAGTTCCTGACATATGCGTTGGCATAAAGCTGCATCGCCCACATAGAGAGGCACGATGTGTGTTGTTGAATGCATCAGCGGCAAACCACGTTCTTTCATTTGCGCCTTAACGGACGCAACCCTCGTGTGCAGCTGTTGACGCAGTCCTTCATTGTGGCGCACATGTCTGACACTTGCCAGAGCGCCTGCCGCAATGGCGGGCGGTAACGAGGTCGAGAAAATAAAGCCTGCGCCAACGCTGCGAATAAAGTCACATAAAGAACGTGTTCCAGCGATATAGCCACCGACGATACCAAAGGCCTTAGCTAAGGTGCCTTGTATGATTGTAAGTCTTTGTGCCTGACCTTCTTGTTCTGCAAGACCAGCACCTCCTTTGCCATAAAGTCCCACAGCGTGAACTTCATCGAGATAAGTCATAGCATTATATTTTTCAGCTAAATCACAAATTTCCTTAATGGGCGCCGTATCGCCATCCATCGAGTAAACAGATTCAAAAACAATCAACTTGGGACGCGACGCATCGCAAGCCGCCAGCTGCCTTTCCAGATCATCGATGTCGTTATGTTTGAAAATGTGTTTTTCGGCTTTGGAATGAGCAATACCTTCGATGATCGAATTATGATTATGTGCATCCGAATAAATCGCACAACCGGGCAACATCCGCCCAAGAGCCGCTAACGTTGTCATGTTGGCTATCCAGCCAGAACCAAACAAAAGTCCTGCTTCTTTGTTGTGTAGATGAGCTAGCTCTTGTTCAAGCATTATATGAACGTGGTTGGAGCCGGCAATATTGCGCGTGCCGCCAGCACCGGCGCCACAACGCACAATCATCTCCTGCATCGCATGTAAAACTTCTGGGTGTTGGCCCATGCCAAGATAATCGTTGGCACACCACACCATAATTTCTTTCGTGCTGCTATCGGTGCGCAAAAGTGCGCGCGGAAATTGCCCAGCCAAGCGCTCCAGATCGGCGAAGACGCGGTAGCGGTTTTCTGCCTTGATGGCGGCTATTTGATCAGCGAAAAATTGTTCGTAGTTCACGCAAATATTCCGAAGGATGCCCAGGAAGGCCACAGCATTACAGCACGGTGCCGCTCAAATCAATGCCCCTTCATCCACGTCATCAAAGGCTGCCAAACCTGATGCGGCGCATGACGACTAGCAATCATGCCTATATGGCCCAACATCGGCTCATGGAGAACAGCGTGGCGCAAAAGGCGCGCTAAAGGCCTGGCTTGTTCGGGTGGGACAATACGGTCTTTGCCGGGAATAATTACATAGGCGGGAATATTAATTGCGCGCGGATCGATGAGTTGGCCAGCGATGCGCCAACGAATTTTTCCAGTCTGGTTTTCGCCATACCAATCGCGCAGGCATGCGCGTGCGGCGTTGGCCGTCAATGGTACGCCCTCATTGAGCCAGTCTTCGCACAAAACAAACTGGCGCGCTTCAAGACTGTCCGGATCAAGCGCAGCGAAATGCTGAAATTTCTTCATAGCTTGCATCGGCTGAAACCAAGCAAACATACTTTGAATGACATCAAGGGGAAGGTGGCCGAGCTCCTGCAAATAGGGTTCCAATTGTTCAGATAAGTTCACAAACGCCGCACCATCAACATTTTCGGCGCGATGAAAATCCCAAGGCGTTGCCATAAGGGTGAGTGTTTTTAATTGTTCGCGCCTCAAAGTGGCGAGCGCCAAGGATAGCAAACCACCCATGCAATAACCAAGCAGATGAAGTTGCTGCGTCTCGCTTGTTGCATAGTCGATGATCGGAACGAGCCGTTTTAGAATATAATCCGATAAGGAAAAATCTTTTTCGTCTTCGCCCGGTACATTCCAATCGACAACAAGGGGGCGAAAACCGTGAGCCGCCAAGGCTCGCAACAATGAAAAATCCTGGTCAAGATCAAGAATATCAAAGCGGTTGATCAGCGACGGCACAACGAGAACAACGGGAGCACCTTTAGCTTCGGGATTATAGTCACGCAACTCAGTGGTTCCTGCTTGCCAGATAATCTTGGCTGGTGGCACCTCACGTCGCGCCGGGTGAGTTTGATAGGCCCTAATGCCTGCAATGAACTGCCGGGCCTGCGCTATAGCGGCAGACGTTATTGCTTGATCAAGACCCGGACTTGTGTTTTTTGCGCGTAGAAGACTTAGTCGTTCCGGCAAGCTGTGCTTCAAGTTCGGTGAGCCGTTTTTCAAACTCGGCCATACGGCCGGCAAGCTGAGTAAGGCTGATAACGCCATCGTTAGATGCAGTCCGAGCGGTCTTGGACCCTGCCGCCTGATTATAGCTGGGAGCCTCTTTGGGTTCGGATTGGGAATGAAAGCCCGTGCCCTGGTATTTAAAGGTTGCGCCTGTTCCATACGGGCTATGTTGCATCACCTTGGCCCATTCGGCAAACATTTGGCCAGCCGGCACCATAAGGCGCGCAAGTTCCGCCTTTGCTTTGGGATCCACCGCGTAAGAGGCCAGGTGTTCTTGCCAAAGATCGAGCACTTCCGTTGCCAGCGCACCAAGCTCGAGATCGTCGATTTTTTTGCCTGTCGTCATGGTAGAATTAAAGCATGGCTGATGTGCCTTGCCTAGTAATCAAGATCAAGGGGGCTTGGCTAAGCGAAAGCGGGATCTTGGTAAATCCTTGACTTCTCTGGCCCTGGCTCATCCCGTTGTTTCATCAAGTAATTATCATGCTCAGATAAAACTTGAGTTTTTCTTTGCGTTGTCGAGAATGAAGGCGTATTTCTCTTCACGCATTCCACATCATACTTGGAAGAAAATCATGGACGACACGTCAGCCAAACAGACGGTGACGATCAAGAAATACGCCAACCGCCGCCTTTACAATACTGCAACGAGTTCATATGTCACCCTGGAGCATCTCGCTGCCATGGTAAAAGAAGGAATTGAGTTCAATGTCTACGACGCCAAAACCGGCGAAGACATAACCCGTTCGGTACTCACACAGATCATCGTCGAGGAAGAAAGTAAGTCGGGACAAAATCTTCTCCCTATCGGCTTTCTGCGTCAATTGATCGGCTTTTACGGCGATAACATGCAATGGCTTGTGCCCAAATACCTCGAACACAGCATGCAAACATTGGCAAAAAACCAGGAGCAAATCCGCGGTTATTTCCAAACTACTTTTGGCAACATGTTTCCCTTTGGTAGCACCCTCGAAGAAATGGGCAAACAAAACCTTGCCATGTTCGAGCGCGCCATGCGTTTGTTTTCGCCGTTCGGCGCCGCGCAAGAAGGTGGTAACACTGAAACAATGACTGATGCTGGTGTCGAAAAGAAGTCCGAAACACCAAGCGATCCTATGAGCAATGTTAGGCCGATTACACCTGCGAATGCGCCAAGCTCAGCGGCAACGCCGCCTGGCGGCGAAGATGTTCAACAAAAGATAATCGCTTTGCAAAAACAATTAGCTGAAATGGCTAAAAACAAGGCTTAGCCCTCGCGGCACAATCAATAAGATGCCGCTTTGTCTTGACTTGTCAGATTTTAAGCGACGATTAAATGAACGATGCGACGCGTATTTCTGTCGACGGCTTGGCGTCGGATGTACGCGTTGTGAGCGGTACGGCTGATTTGGCCGGAGGTGTTTCTGAGCCCTTCAGGGCCAGCCAGGGTCTATCTATTGTGGGTTTCCCGAAATAATAGCCTTGCATCATCTCAACTTTTTCCTTACGCAGCCAAGCCGCAACGTCTTCAGTTTCAACACCTTCGGCGACTGTCTTCAGGCCGAGACCTCGCGCAATAGACATCATCATGCGCACAAGATGCTGTTGTTCAGCGTTGGCCATTAAGTCGGTCAATAATTCACGATCAATTTTCATAATACTAAGGGCAAGCGTGCGTAAATGGCGAATAGAGGTGAAGCCAGCGCCAAAGTCATCCAGTGCCACTTGTCCACCAAGTTCGCGGAAAGAATCAACAAAACGCTTTGTTTCGCTGACATCGACGATAGCGGCCGTCTCTGTAATTTCAACAATGAGCCGCTTGGCTACATGGGGACGGTGACCGAGCACGCTACGCATATGATTGGGCCAATTAACCTGCGCCGCCGTAAGACCCGAAATATTGATAGCCAGTGATAGATCGGGATAAGTTTCAAGCTCGGCGACAGCCAAACTCAGCACATGGCGATCAAGCTCAAAAGCAAGGCCAAGTTGCTCAATGACCGGCACAAAATCGGCGGCGGCGATCATCTGTCCATCCTCTTTGAACATACGCACCAAAGCTTCGTAAAACACCGGTTTATTGCTTTCGCTATCGATGACGGCTTGAAAGGCAAGCTTCAGACCATTGTTACGAAAGGCGCGTTTAATGCGTTCACCGATCTCGAGTGTTTTACGGTTGGCATCCGCGCGCGACGACGACTCCTGATATTCAACGAATAAATCCCGTCCGCGCTGACGTGCGTCATGTAAGGCTTGTTCGGCCCTGATCATAGCGTCTGCTGCACCGTGCATAATGGTCGCAAGCCTGACGCCGCCGATGGATACCGTGATGTGTAAAGGAGCGTTCATGCATTGGACGGGATAGTCACGAAAGTTTTGCAATATCTTATCCGCCAATGGCTGAAAATCCCGCTCCGTTTGTTCAGGCAGCAAAATACCGAACATATCACCGCCGACACGGCCCAAAATAGCGCGCGCCGGCATCAGCTCCGCCAAACGATCGGCAACGCCACGCAAGAGACCATCGCCCGCCTCCATGCCGATGGCTTCATTCACAAATGACATTTTATCAATGCCAATAACCATGTAGGCGCCGCGACGCTTAGCGCCTCTGACGGCATCCAATACTTTGTTCAACTGCGCTAACATATTATTGCGGTTAAAACGTCCTGTAAGCGGATCGGAGCCGTAGAGCTCGTGATGAGCGGCAACATTGACCTGACGTTCTATGATGCGAATAATGCCGCGTTGCTTGACCGGATGATGATCCTGGATCTCTGCTGTGCCGCGCTCATGCACACGAATGACGTTGCCGCCAACCAAGCGCATGCGAAACTCGCGGTCTATGATTTCGTCGCCGGCACTAAATACGATATAGCGATCATCGGGGTGAATGCAGCCGGAGAAATCTTCTGAATTTTCTGGTGGTGGAATGTTCGTTCCAAAGATTTTTCCGTAAGCACCAAACCAACGGATCACATCATTTTGCAAATCCCATTCATAGCCGGCTTCGCCCGCTGCACATAGGATCGCATTCAAATCGGGTGAAGGTAGATCCGTCATAAACGGTAGCCCTCGTCAGACATCGAATAGATACAACAACGAATAGTGGACACTCGGCAGAGGCCTTTGTGTCTTTTGCGTATTTCCGTGTCAATATTAGGCAATTACCATTAATTTTTCCTAAAACCTTAATGCCATCACCACCCCCAAGGCCAGGTTTTCGGGCTTATAACGCTGCATTCGCCACACGATGGCATGTCCGGCAATAATATTTCTTTGCAGTTAGCGAAACTGCGATGTTTCTTCTGCTTTGGCAGCTGGCGTAGCCGCTTGTGTCATTATTACATGGACCAATTTATCACGCACTTTTAGGGCTTCTGCTTTGTTTTGCTCCGTCCCTTCATGCGTCAATATGGTGAACATATGTGTACTCGTTAGATAATAGACGGCGGCGACAAAAACATCCCGATTGGCTAGATGACACTCGGCCTCAGCCTTACGTAGAGCAAGTCCTGACAGATCTTGCTCGGACTCCATATTGAATTTGAAAGAACCGCCGCATTTTTCCCTAAGGCCCTCAAGATGCAAAGTGGCAAGATCAGCTAATGATTTGTCGATCGGCGCTTCACGACTACGTATACCGCCAAAAAGCGTACCCGTTTGCCACGCATAGTCGGCAGGACGTTGTGGCGCTGGTGTTGTGCTCATATTCACCGGGTGAATATCGGTCACGCCCGCCGCAAGCAACAAAGATCTGAGTTTGTCCGGCATGGCCTCCTGCATAGCTTGTGACCCCGCCATCTGCAAAGGCCCTTCTTTGACACAATCCTGTAGAACACTTAAGGCCTTCGGCATATTGGGTAGCGGAAACTGGGCGGTATTACTGCCACCTTCAACATCAAGCCCATCGTTTTTCGTCAGCATCTCCATCCATTGTGGATCACTACCTAGATGTATCAGCATATCCTCTGTTGTCATGGCTTGGCCGCGCATTTTGTGCGACCCTCCGTTCAAAAATTGCAGGGCCAGATCGTAGTATTTGCCAGTCGCAAAATCAGCATTCTTGATCGAAAGTCCAAGATTGATCTCGTTTTGCGGACTTAGAGCTATAGTTATTTTCTTTCCCTCGGGAAAAATGTGGTCCATGAGGCAAAAATCAAACTGACCCTGACGCGTTATGACCGGCCTCACGTCCCAAACATTTGTCGGTTTGGTGGCTGCGTTTTCTTGTTGATCAGGATCAGTGGCATTGGCAGGCAGTGCACTCAAAATAATAACGCCCAACAGC